>SAMEA3663112__coassemble_113_pt1 | contig 22385 bp, 16 predicted proteins | sample SAMEA3663112__metabat2_low_PE_007 | metagenome-assembled genome bin SAMEA3663112 (sample SAMEA3663112) | pig gut metagenome | biome: pig gut; feature: pig-associated habitat; material: faeces | place: Denmark | collected 2012
ACAGGGAGTTCACCGAGGATATGCTCCGTATCTACAACACCACGTTCGATGTTGACGACAACGAGCTCAATAATATCCCGAAAGACGGTCCTTTCATGATAGTGTCGAACCATCCTTTCGGCGCGATGGAAGGCATCATCCTTTATCACGTCATCTCTAAGGTGCGTCCTGATTTCAAAGTCATGGCGAACTTTATCTTGTCTTATATCCCAAATCTTAAGGACGTCTTCTTCGCCGTCAACCCGTTCTCAGATAACCCGGAATGGAAGAGCAGCGTGAACGGCATCAAGGCATCATTACAACAGCTGAAGGAAGGCCACGGGCTCGGAGTGTTCCCCGCTGGTGAAGTGTCTCGCTATCACGGACATGACTATCCCGACGATATTGCTTGGGCACCTTCTATCGCGAAAATAATCCAGAAAACCAACGTGCCGGTCATACCCGTCTATTTCGACGGCACTAACTCCCGCATGTTCTATTTCTGCTCTAAAATAAATTCGTTCTTGGCCACCCTTCGTCTTGTCAGAGAGTTGCTCAATAAGCGTAATACGAAGATTGTCATGAAGATAGGTAAGCCTATGCTTCAGTCAGAACTCTCGCAGTATGAGTCTCCGGAGGCCTTGTCGGCATATCTGAGGAGCCGTAGCTACGCACTTCAGGCTAACATCGCTGCAGATGATGGCAGGAAAACGGTCAATAAGTCGTACGACCCTATCGACGCTCCTTCACGCCCATCCGAACTCGCAAGGGAACTTCATAATATCAAAGAGAAATCCCTGCTGTTTTCCACCGCCGACTATGAGTGCTATCTCGCTGATTATGACGATATTCCTAATATGATGCACGAGATTGGCCGACGCAGGGAGGAAGCCTTCCGCGCTGTGGGCGAAGGCACCGGGAATAATATCGATACCGACTCCTATGACGCCTATTACAAACACCTTATCCTCTGGGATTCAAAACAACAGGCTGTCGCCGGCGGCTACCGTATCGGCCTCGGTGATGAAATCATCAAGAAGTATGGCATCAAGGGCTTCTATATTAACTCGCTCTTCTCTATCGACCCAAGCCTCGAGAATTTCCTCTCCTATACCATGGAACTCGGCCGCTCATACGTCTCCGTTGACTATCAAAAAGATATTTTCCCTCTGATGCTGCTGTTCAAAGGACTGATGCTCTCAATAGTCAAGTATCCGGAAATGAAGTACTTCATCGGACCCGTGAGCATTAGCAGCTGGTTCCCGAAATTCTATCAAAGCATTATCGTCCATTATGTTAAGACCAAACATTCTGACGAGGAGATGTCCCGGCTTATCACGCCTAAAACCCCGTTCGTCCCTGATTTTAACAAAGTGGATGTCAATGTCCTCATGGAGAAAAATATGGACTCTGTTGACAAGTTCGACCGTTATCTTATGAAGCTGAGCAATGGCGATTTCCGTATGCCTACTCTGTTCAAGAAGTATCTAAAGATTAATGCCAAGTTCCTGTGCTTTAATGTTGACCCTGACTTTAATAACACTCTCGACGGTCTCCTCTTCCTGCGCTTTGAGGATTATCCTAAAGAGGAACTTATGATGCTAATAAAAGATAACACTCCGGAAGAAAAGGCACGCTACGCCGCAAGGTTTGGTATCTCCTTGGACTGATCGCGCCTCGCCGCACCGTCTCAACACTCCCTTAGTGTGGTGCCCGACCGATTTTTTTCTACTTTTAATAAATTTTTGCCTCGTTTGCAGCAAAATTTAAAACGTATCGTTATAATGCTGAAATTTTAAGTTCTTTGTTTGAAAGAAATTATTATTTTTGTATTATAAAGAACGATTATTTTTCAGACGGTAACAATTACTAAAAAGTATTAAAAATGGAGAACAAAATGAGATTTGTGCGTTCGCGCAAAAACAGACAGCTTGCAGGAGTATGCGCCGGTCTGTCCGATTATTTCAACTTCGATGTCTCGCTGATGCGTGTGCTTTTCGTTGTGGCAGCCTTGTGTGGCAGCTTCGGCCTCTGGCTTTATATCATCTTATGGATTGTTGTCCCGGAAGAGCAGCCAACTATCGGCTTCGATGAAAATGAACATATTGATAACATCGATGTTACTGATAATGAGCGTAAAAGAGGTTCTAACGGCGCAATAGTGGTGAGCGTGGTGCTTATCGCTGTAGGTCTTATGGCTTTGGCAAACAACTTCCTTTGTATCGACTGGGTGTGGAAGATGTGGCCACTCATCTTGATTGCGCTCGGTGTTCTAATGTTTATCAATTCTCAAAAAAAATAGAAAGATGAGTAGTAAGAATAAAAATGATAATGATAACTTCGCAAGCGGAATATGGCTGATAATCATCGGTGTTATCGCGTTGCTCGTGATGTTGTTCGATGTTGATTTGGTGTGGTCCAAGTTGTTTGAGCTTTGGCCTTTGGCACTAATTATTTTAGGTGTCTGTATCATGCCTATCAACCGTTGGGTCAGAGTGTCGATAGTGATGGTCTTGGTTGCCTGCGGCTGCCTCGCATATATTAGTAAGGTGGATAGCTATAAATATGGATACGACCTTGGGGTGAGCAGTGGCGAGTTTGGTGACGATAGTAATAGCAGCGTTGTCAGGCGTTATGACGACGGCGACGTCTATAGTCAGAGTTTCTGCGAGTCGTATAACAAGGTGCTGAAGAATGCGGAGGTGAAGGTGGAGTATGGCGCGGGAACGATAAAGATGCTCGGCGGCTGCCCTAACCTATTGGAAGCCACAAACCGCAGTGATTTCTTTCGTCAGGATATGAGTGTCAGGTATGAGGACGATAAGGCGAAGATAAGGTTCTTTGGAGATGGCGAGGTGGTGACAGACGTGAAAAAAGGCACCAACAGATTCGAGCTTGCGCTGAACACCGAGCCTGTCTGGAAGTTCGATTTTGAGGTGGGAGCCTGTAACGCCGAGCTCGACTTCTCGGACTATAAGGTGTCGGATATAGAGTTCGAGTCGGGAGCATGCTCGGTGGATATGAAGATTGGAACGCTTTGTAACAATACGAAGATAGATGTGGAGACCGGCGTGTCGAAGATAATTATCAGGGTGCCGGAGTCGGCGGGCTGCAGGATAAAAAGCGACGCGGCATTGAGCAAGAAGGACTTCCCCGGATTTGAAAAGACATCGGACGGCGTCTTCGAGACCACCAACTTCGGGGACTCGGAACAGAGCGTGGTGATAGATTTGTCGTGCGCACTCTCAGATGTCAGTGTCAGACGTTACTGATTGGCACGTTTCTTGCTATCCCGTCGGGAATTATTTAGAAAGGATGGTAAAAAACTATGGAATATAAAGATTATTACAAGATTTTAGGCGTTGAGCGTTCTGCTAAACAAGATGAGATAAAGAAGGCTTATCATAAGTTGGCAGTGAAATATCATCCGGATAAAAACCCCGGCGACAAAGCGGCGGAAGAGAAGTTCAAGGAGATTTCTGAGGCTTATCAGGTGCTCGGCAACGAGGAGTCTCGTAGGAAGTACGATGAGCTTGGCGCAAACTGGAAACAGTATGAGAACGCGGGCTTCGGCAGGGGAGGACAGGGCTTCAGCTCTGGCGGCTTCAGCAGCACCGGATTCTCCGACTTCTTCGACATGTTCTTCGGTGGCAACGGCGGCGTCGACTTGGGTAACATGGGCGGCTTCGGCGCGAGATCTCACTACAGCTCCCGCCCTATGAGAGGCCAAGACCTCAGCGCATCTATCAAACTAACACTTCGTGAGGCTTATTTTGGCTCGTCACGAATGATTAACATCGGCAACAGCACCATAAAAGTCAATATCAAACCTGGTGTAAGAGACGGCCAGACCTTGCGTATCAAAGGTAAGGGCAACGCTGGCACTAACGGTGGCGAGAACGGTGACCTCCTGATGAATATCTCTATCGAGAACGACCCTGTGTATCAACGTGAAGGCGACGACCTCGTCAGGAACCTGAACGTCGATATCTATACCGCTATCCTCGGCGGGAAAATAGAAGTGGATACTTTGAAAGGTGCCGTGAGCGTGCCTATCAAACCGCACACCCAAAATAATAGCGTGCTCCGTCTGAAAGGCCTCGGCATGCCCCACTACAACAAAGAAGGCTCCGGCGCACTGCTCGTGAAAGTACAACTCGCCCTGCCCGAAAGATTCTCTAATAAAGAACTTGAACTGATACAGCAGGCAAGCAACGCACGATAACAAATGAAAGCCGTTTCGACGGCTTTTTTTGTTACAAAACCGAAAAACATGCCTTGGAGAAGGCCACACGCACTATCTTATTCCCTATGCTGACGCCGCGCTGCTCAAAGAACCGTTTCGCAGTCATTGACGCTCACCTGTTTGCTCTACAAGGAGAAAGGTGCTCTTTCTCTTCATCGCGAGGTATGCTCCTTGAGAACTGAGTACATTATTATTTTTAAAAAACCATGACGTATTTATGATATTTTGTTATCTTTGCACGTTTTAAAATATTGTTTGAAAAAACTTCCTCATTATGCTGAAAAATATTGTATCGTTAAGGTTTTTCTTTTTAAATGTTTTGTTGATAATCAGTGGTGTAATCTTCGCGCAGAATGATAACTCCTTGAAAGGTTTCGTTTATGAGAAGACCACGGGCGAGCCTGTGATGTTTGCTAACGTTTATTTTAAAGGTACCACTCTCGGCTCGACAACGGATATTAATGGATACTTTAATATCACAAGGATTCCGGACGGAACATACAATCTCCTCGTGACGATGATGGGCTATGACACTATCTCTGAGAATTTGTCATTTAAGGGGAACATGACAATCAACAAGAAATATTATCTTGAGGAGGCTTCAATAAAGCTTGAGGCTGTCAATGTCACTGCCGAAAAGGTGGAGGCTCGCACAGAGACGAAGACGTCTGTCATCAATATCACACCGAAGACTATCAGTAAGCTTCCGTCTGTTGGCGGACAGTCGGACTTGGCGCAATATCTTCAGGTCGTCCCCGGAGTGGTGTTTACGGGTGACCAAGGCGGACAGCTGTATATACGAGGCGGCTCGCCTATCCAAAACAAGGTGCTCCTCGACGGTATGATTGTCTATAATCCTTTCCATAGCATAGGTCTGTTCTCGGTCTTCGACACCGACATCGTCAGAAATGCCGAGATTTATACAGGCGGTTTCGTACGGCGGAAGGGTGTCATCAGTGATGGATATCACCACCCGCGACGGTAATAAGAAACGCTTGTCAGGAAAGATTGGCGGCACAACATTCGGCGCAAAAGTGATGTTAGAAGGCCCTCTGAAAAAAGCTAAAGACGATGATGACATGTCGGTGTCATTCGTGCTGTCGGCCAAGAACTCCTACCTCGAAAAGACAAGCTCCACCATCTACTCCCCGGTGCTCCCTTATAACTTCCAAGATGTCTATGGGAAAATATCACTCAACACCACGAACGGAAGCAAGGTGAACTTCTTCGGCTTTAACTTTAATGACCAAGTAAATAACTATAAGGCTATCTCTGATTTCAGCTGGGTGGCTTACGGCGGTGGCGCCAACTTCGTCATCATTCCGGGAAAATCGCCCGTCCTTATCGAAGGTAATATCGCATACTCAAACTATGACGCCAAGCTGTCAGAGGCTAACAACCCCGGAAGGTCAAGCTCTATCGACGGCTTTAACGCCGGATTCACCTTCTCCTATTTCCTTGGAAAAAACACTTTGAAATATGGTATCGAGATGCTGGGATTTAACACCGTGTTCGACTATACTAAGTCTAACGGGATACGTATCAACCAGTCGGAGAACACCACCGAACTCGGCGTCTTCGTCAAATATAAATGGCAGATTGAAAGACTTATCATCGAGCCAAGCATGCGCCTCCAGCTCTATGCCTCCCTCTCTGAGATCTCTCCAGAACCGCGTATCGCTATCAAATATAATGTCACCGACTGGTTCCGCTTGAAAGGCGCAGCAGGCATGTATTCCCAGAACCTTATCGCCGCTAATAGCGATAGGGACGTCGTCAACCTATTCTACGGCTTCCTCTCCGGACAATCGAACTTCCCGAAATATTTCAATGGCGAACGTGTGGAGTCAAAACTCCAAAAAGCCAACCACTTTATCTTAGGTACAGAGTTCGACATCACTAACAACCTCGTGCTTAATGTCGAGACTTATCTTAAAGATTTTGTTCAACTTACGAATATGAACCGTAACCAGCTCTATGCCGATAACAATCACCCTGACGGCACTCCGGAAATACTGTGGAGAGACTTCATGATTGAAGACGGCAAGGCCTACGGCGTTGATATCTCCATGAAGTACGAATACATGCGGTTCTACGCTTGGTTGGCCTACTCGCTTGGATATGTTAACAAAAATTATGAGAATGCTGATGGCGAGATGGTGAACTCCCGCACTCATTATGCCCGCCGCCATAACGTGAACATGATTCTCTCGTATGCCGCGGGCTCAAGAAAACAATGGGAGTTCAGCTGCAGATGGAACCTCGGCTCCGGATTCCCCTTCACCCAGATTAGCGGCCTCTACGAACATTATCAGTTTGACAATATCAGCGATGTCTATGTGGGCGAAAATGGCGATATAGGAATGATATATGACGACCTTAACCAATGTGAACTCCCTGTATATCACCGACTTGATATCGATGTGAAACGTAAGTTCAACTTCGGCGACCACTCGACTCTTGAGGCTGACTTCAGCCTTACAAACGTTTATAATAGGAATAACATCTTCTATGTTGACGTGCTTACCAACGAGAGCATCTACCAGATGCCTATCATGCCTTGCATCGGCCTCACCTTATCATTCTAATTAATATGGAGAAGCCTTCTTTAGAGAAAATCCCTCACCGTATCACCGTTAACGGCGATACTCGTATCGATAACTACTATTGGCTGAACGAACGCGAGAACCCTAAGGTTATTGAATACCTTAAGGCCGAGAACGCTTACGCCGATGAGATGATGCGCCCTACCGAAGACCTTCAGAACCAATTATTTGAAGAGATTGTTGGCAGGATAAAACAAGAAGATATGTCGGTGCCGGTGACAAAAAACGGTTATTCTTACTACTCAAGGTATGAGAAGGATATGGAATACCCGATATATTGCAGGAAAAAGATTCTTCCTGATGCACTCGGTGATGAGGAGGTGCTTCTCGATGGCTACGAGATGTCGAGAGGCTACTCTTTCTTCGACGTGGGCGGATATAGCATAAGCCCTGATAATAAACTGATTGCCTATAGTATCGATACCGTCAGCCGCCGACAATACCATATCTTTATTAAAGATATTGCCTCAGGAAAGATGTTCGATGAGGATATTCAGAATACCACGGGTAACATGGTGTGGGCTAATGATAACAGGACGATTTTCTACAGTGTCAAAGACGATTCGCTCCGCTCTTGTAAGATTATGCGCCACGAGCTTGGCACTGACCCGGTTGATGATGTGGAGGTGTTTTATGAGTCAGACACCACCTTCAACGTCTTCGTTTCTAAAACAAAATCAGAGAAATATATCCTTATTATATCCGACAGCACCTTGTCTTCCGAGTGCCGCTTCCTCGATGCCGACAACCCGCGCGGCTCTTTCAAGGTCTTCCAGAGACGCCTGCCTGATATGCTTTACGGCATCGGGCATTACGGTGACTATTTCTATATCCAGACAAATGCCGGTGGCGCAATAAACTACAAGATTATGCGCACCCCTGTCAACGCTACCGAGATGGAGAACTGGGAAGAAGTGCTGCCCTGCAGAAACGATGTGCTTATCGAGGACTTTGACCTCTTCTCCGATTATTTAGTGATAGAGGAACGCTCTAAAGGGCTTGTCAACCTTAGAGTTATGAGCTGGAATGGCGATGAGGACTATTATATTGACTTCGGTGAGCCGGCATATACCGTCTATGTCTCCTCTAACCCGGAGTTTAACACTCGTTTTCTGCGTTATTCCTATAACTCCATGACGACACCTCATTCTGTCTATCAATATGATATGAAGGAGAGAAAGACAGAACTGCTTAAACGTCAGGAGATTGTGGGTGGATATGAGCCTTCAGACTATGTCACTGAACGTCTCTTCGCTCCATCTGATGACGGCCAGATGATTCCCGTCTCTATCGTTTATAAAAAAGGTCTGGAACGAAATGGCGATAATCCTCTCGTGCTCTACGGCTATGGCTCCTACGGCAACAGCCTTGACGCATATTTCTCAACCGCACGCCTCAGCCTTCTCAATAGGGGCTTCGTCTGGGCTATCGCACATATCAGAGGTGGCGAGGAAATGGGACGACAATGGTATGAAGACGGCAAACTGCTGAAAAAGAAAAACACCTTCCTTGACTTTATCGCTTGTGCTAAATATCTTATTAATCAAGGTTTTACAAAGCCAGAAAAGATGTTCGCCATGGGTGGAAGCGCAGGCGGCCTCCTCGTGGGTGCAGTAGCAAACATGGCTCCAGAACTCTTTAAAGGCATCATCGCTAACGTCCCCTTCGTCGATGTTGTAACCACTATGCTTGACGAGTCTATCCCATTGACAACAGGCGAATATGATGAGTGGGGTAACCCGAATGTCAAGGAATATTACGACTACATGCTCTCTTACTCACCATACGATAATGTTGAAAGAAAAGCCTATCCCGCCATGCTTGTCACTACCGGACTGCATGATAGCCAAGTGCAATATTGGGAGCCTGCAAAATGGGTGGCAAAACTTAGAGAACTTAAGACAGATGATAACCCGCTGATATTCAAGGTGAATTTGGAGGTGGGGCACGGCGGCGCATCTGGACGTTTCGAGCCTTTCCACGAAGTGGCTCTCGAATATGCCTTTATGCTCTCCCTTATCGGAAATAAATAGCCGACTCTCTTAACACGTTTTCATGACTGTCGGAACTGTGTAACACGTTGCGCGTCTTATCAATACTGTATTTCCTGAATCGCTGCTTTATCTCGTTCACCGCATCGATGGCCTCCTCATGACCTTCGTATGGCGATTTCACCTCTATCCCTACACTCTCCCCTCCACTCATGTAGCCTACAAGCTCGTCAAAGAACATCTTCCCTCTGTGCATCTCATAGATGACCTCCGCCTCAGCACGCGTCAACGTCTTCTCTTTCGTGGATATGATTTGAAACCCACTGTCTATCAAGTCTTTATAAACCTCGTCCCCAAGACTTAGAAACCCCGGCTTGATAATGATGAATCCATCAAACGCCTCGCTCCCCTGTCTTGTCCTACTCTCTTCCTTCTGGTAATGCGCTTCTCTCATCAGACATGTTTTTTTTATTAAACAATTGTTAATGAAAAAAGTTTTGTAAATTTGCATCTATATTTTGTATTAATATGGTTATCTATCAGCTTTTTGTAAGAGTTTTTGGAGCGACGGAGAAGAAGAAATGTGGCACCCTTAACGATATTAATGACGTTGTCGTCAAACGACTTGTTGAACTCGGCGTTACTCATGTTTGGCTTACAGGAGTTATTCGGCATTCTAATTATAAGGATACTAACCCGTTGGTTACCAAAGGTCTTGCCGGCTCTCCTTATGCTATCACGGATTATTATGATATTGACCCCGACATCGCTGACGATAAGGAACAGCGGATGGCTGAGTTTGAGAGTGCCGTTGGCAGGCTTCATGATGCAGGGCTGAAGGTCATCATTGATTTTGTGCCAAACCATCTTGCACGCGAATATAAGTCAAGGTGCAAGCCGCATTCCGAGCCTGACTTTGGCGAGAATGACAATGCTGGCGTGACTTTCTCACCTGACAACAACTTTTATTACTGTCCGGGCGAGCCGCTACAGCTCCCCATATCATCAGAAGGCGTTCATTATCATGAGTTTCCGGCTAAGGCATCGGGCAATAACGTCTTCTCTCCATCACCCTCCGTCAACGATTGGTACGACACCGTGAAACTTAATTACGGCATTGACTTCAGAGACGGAAGCAAACATTTTGACACTGTTCCCGATACATGGTGTAAGATGCTGAATGTCTTGAAGTTCTGGTGCTCAAAGAATGTTGACGGCTTCCGCGTTGATATGGCCGAGATGGTCCCCGTGGAGTTCTGGCAATGGGTGATTACCGAACTGAAGAAACACTCAAAAATAACAATGATTGCTGAGATTTACCAACCTGACATGTACCGTTCTTATCTCGATGCGGGATTCGATTTCCTTTACGACAAAGTTGGGTTTTACAATACTCTTGAATCTATCTTCAGATATGGTGGCAGTGCCAGCAGAATAACTGATATCTGGAAGTCGCTCAATGGGTTAGACGACAAGATGCTGCGTTTTTTGGAGAACCATGATGAGGTGAGGATAGCGTCAAGGCACTTTATGGGAGATGCAAGAAACGGCTTCCCTTATATGGCTCTTGCCGCCTTGATGAGCCGCGGGCCTCTGATGATTTATAATGGACAGGAGTTCGGCGAGAAGGCAGAGGGCGCATCTGGATTCAGTGGCGACGATGGCAGAACGTCTATTTTTGACTATGTCTTTATGCCTTCCTTGCAGGTTGAGAATCAGGAGAATTATAAGGATATCTATTTGTTTTACAAGAATCTGCTCACTTTCAAACAGAGCCACGAGGCGATTCGCAGCGGCGCGTTTTATGACCTTATGTGGGCTAATCCTTGGTATTCTAACTTCGACCCGCAATATGTTTATGCTTTCATACGTTATTGCAAAGATGAGAGGCTGCTTATTGTAATCAACTTTAACCTTCATGATGTTAAAGATGTTAGAGTTACAATACCAGATGATGCGGTGCGGCTTCTTGGCGGTTGTGAGGGTGAATATCGTGTCGTTGTTAATCCGGGTGAATATAAAGTTGTTGAAATATAGATTGTTGGAGTATGATGAATATTGTTGAAAAAGACCATTGGCTGCTTCCTGTTGCAGATGAGGTGCAGAAACGACACGAACGTTTTGTCACACGTCTTGAGATGATAGAGAGACGCTACGGCGGATTGACAGCTTTCGCTTCTGCCTACGAGTTCTTCGGCCTAAACTATGACAGCGTGAGAAAAGGCTGGTGGTATAGGGAATGGGCACCCGGCGCACATTATCTTTCGTTGTTCGGCGATTTTAATGGTTGGGACAGATATGCCAACCCTCTTGAAAACGATGGCAATGGCATCTGGTCAGTCTTTCTTCCCGACTCCGAGTATAAGGACAGGTTCGTACACGGCAGCCTGTTCAAGGTGCTTGTGCAGTCAAGCATTGGTGAACAAGAGCGCATCCCCGTTTATGCTAACCGCGTCGTGCAAGATGAGGCTTCCAAGGATTTCACCGCCCAGCTGTGGTGCCCCAAGGAAAAATACGTCTTCAAACATAATGCTCGTATCCCGGAAGGCGAGCCGTTGCTGATTTATGAGGCGCATGTGGGTATGGGACAGGAAAAAGAAGGTGTCGGCTCTTATTCGGAGTTTATCGACAATGTGCTTCCACGTGTCAAAGATGGAGGATATAACGCATTGCAAATCATGGCAATAGCTGAACACCCTTATTATGGCTCCTTCGGCTACCACGTCTCTAACTTCTTCGCAGCAAGCTCACGCTTCGGCACCCCCGACGAACTGAAGAGACTCGTAGATACCGCCCACGAGTCGGGCATCATCGTTATCATGGATTTGGTGCATTCTCACACAGTGAAAAATGTTAGAGAAGGAATAAACCTTTTCGACGGCACTGACGGACAATATCTTAAGACAGGAAACGAGGGCGTTCACCCACAATGGGACTCCCGCCTTTTTAACTATGGGAAGATTGAGACCTTACAACTTCTTCTTTCTAATGTGAAATACTGGCTCGATGAATTTCATTTCGACGGATTCCGCTTCGATGGCGTCACCTCTATGATTTATAAAAACCACGGTATCGGGACAACCTTCGACGAGCCGGGAAAGTATTTCGGAAATAATATTGATAATGATGCTGTCACATACTTACAACTCGCAAATACTCTTATTCATAATATGAAAGCCGATAACATCTCTATTGCTGAAGATGTTAGCGGTATGCCCGGAATCTGTGCCCCCGTTGCTGATGGTGGCATCGGCTTCGACTACCGCCTCGGCATGGGCATCCCTGACTTCTGGATTAAAGTCCTTAAAGACCAATCAGATGAACAATGGAATATGCACGAATTCTTCTTCACCATGAATAACAGGCTCCCGGATGTGAAGACTATCGCCTACGCAGAATCCCACGACCAAGCCCTCGTTGGTGATAAGACTATCGCCTTCCGACTGATGGATAAAGAGATGTATTCCTCCATGTCGCTCGATACACCTAACTATATCATTGACAGAGGCATAGCCCTGCATAAGATGATACGCCTTTTTACTATCTGCCTCGGCGGCGAAGGCTGGCTGAATTTCATGGGCAACGAGTTCGGACACCCGGAATGGATCGACTTCCCTCGACAGGATAACGGCTGGAGCTATAAATACGCCCGCCGCCAATGGTCACTCGCAGACGCTCCTTATCTTAAGTACCAATGGCTCAACAGTTTCGATAAGGCTATGCTCTCCTTCGTGAAAAATTCTCATGTCATGTCCGCCAATCCCGCATGGCTGCTGTCGGCTGATGAAAATAATAAAACCATTGTTTTTGAAAGAAATAACCTCGTGTTTGTGTTTAACTGGGGCCAGAAATCTATCCCTGACTATCAAATAAATGTAAAATCAACAGGCGATTACAAAATCGTATTCTCTACCGATGAAAAACGTTTCGGAGGCTTCGAAAACGTTAACCCTAACACCATCTTCCCTTCTACTAAAGTCGATGATAAGGTGATTATGAATATTTATAACGTGGCAAGAACTGCTGTGGTTTATTGCCCTTGCGAAAAATAAAAATTTGTACTACTTTTGCAGAAATAAATCTCACGCCAAGCGTGAACTTTAAAAGAAAGGAAAATTATGAATTACTTTAAATGCTTGTTGCTGATAATATGCTCGTTATTCGTCTATAATATTGACGCTCAAAGCTTAAAAGTCGATAATGACTATTATGAACCCGAACTCCTTATGGTATCTCAACCTAAAATGGAGTTCTATTACGCTAATGACTATGACTATGTCAAACTTTATTTCGATGTGAAAAACATCGGTAGCGACACTTATAAAGGCGACTTCGTCATACTTCTTGAACCTGATACCGAACACTATTATGCTAAGAAACGTATCACCGTCAAACCGGGAAAAATCAAGAGAATCAAACTTGAGATTGACCTTAACCAAATCTATTATGACTCCACTTATACGGTGATGCCTGTGTATGAGTATGATAATCAATGGTATCCGCTTACGATGTATGAGCAGTTCACAACACTCTCGCTTCATGTGAATGCTCCTCATACCGAGACGTATATTGTGAATTGCGAGCCCGACATCGTTACCTATTACTATTACGACGTGCATCTGCATCGCCCTTATGTTTACGGCTATTATTATACAACTCCTCCCGTCGGCTGGGCATACGCTTATGGCTATAATCCTCACTTTATGCCTCATTACTATGTGCCAGCTCCAATAATTATCGTTAATAATCAATATCCTAACCCGACACCGACGCCTCCGGGCGGCAACGGTAATGGAGGACTTCAAGTTTCCGAACACCCCCGCGTGCCTTCTGTGGCTAACTCTATGAATAACAGGACAAATGCACCAAGTGTCTCGTCAGGGAATAATCGTCGCCCTGTAGCAACGCCTCGCCCTTCGGCCGTGTCAACAGGTAATGGTAATAACGGTGGTCATGGCGTGGTTGTAAGACCGAGCTCAAGTAGCAGCACTGTTCGACCAAGCAGCAGCACAAATCGTTCAAGTTCAAGTAGCAGCACTGTTCGACCAAGCAGCAGCAGTACAACGCGTTCAAGTTCAAGCAGCACTGTTCGACCAAGTAGCAGCAGTACAACGCGTTCAAGTTCAAGCAGCACTGTTCGACCGAGCAGCAGCAGTACAACGCGTTCAAGTTCAAGCAGCACTGTTCGACCAAGCAGCAGCAGTACAACGCGTTCAAGTTCAAGCAGTACTGTTCAACCAAGTAGCAGCAGTACAACGCGTTCAAGTTCAAGCAGCACTGTTCAACCAAGCAGCAGCAGTACAACGCGTTCAAGTTCAAGCAGCACTGTTCAACCGAGCAGCAGTAGTACAACGCGTTCAAGTTCAAGCAGCACTGTTCGACCGAGCAGCAGTACAACGCGTTCAAGTTCAAGCAGCGGTACATCAGGGAGTTCCTCTTCGAGAAGGAAATAATGGTTTTTTGATATGAAAAGGATAGTTTTTTTATTAGTTTTCATTGCGTTATCATTTTGCGGTAGTGCGCAATGGTTTGTAGCCGGTGATATTTCTGTCGGCTTATATAATAAGGAGTCAGGGGATAATCTATTGGGCTTGAAGAAGCAGTCGTTTGGTATTAATCCTGCCTTCGGCTATATCTTTGGTAAGGTGGGCGTGGCCTATTCGATGGGATATGGTATTGAAAATCAGACGGAAGATATTCTTAAAGGGGATATAATCGCAAAGAAGGAGACAAGGATTCAGTGTCTTAAGTTTTCTCCATTTGTTCGTTATGTGATTTGTAAGTTTCATGACCTTTCTTTCTATACTGACATGGTTTTCCGACTTTCGTTCGAAAGTTCAAAGAATATCAGTGATGGTGCGTTTGAATTTGAAAAGAACGTCTATGGTATAGAACTTCGTCCGGCATTGTCGTATTGGCTTACCAACAGGCTTGTTATCTTCTCAAAATTCAATTTCATTACTTTAGGATATTATCATACTGTGGGAAAGTCTGATATTAGAACGGTGGAGAATCAATTTGGATTTGGTTTAAATAATTCCACCATTGTTTCGACTGGGCTCGTATATGTATTCAGATAGAGTTGAAAATTCTCGTTTTGGTAGAAAAAGATGTTATTTGGTTGAATTTTGGGGAACTTAGAGAATTTATTGATTATTTATTGTTATTTTTGCAAGGTGTTTATGAGAGGAAGCTGAAAATCTCAAAAAGAGTAGGCATAATTTAAATTTTAAAAAATGAAAAAATTATTTATCACATTGGCCTTTGTTGCAGCAACATTTTTCTGCCAGGCTCAGTTTTATGTAGGTGGAAGCCTTGGTCTTCTCGGGACAGGAGGCAAAACAACTGTTTCATCATCCGGTTCAGAGTTAAGCACTAATGATCCAAAAGGTATTAATTTCACAATCGCTCCATCTGTCGGTTATATGTTCTCAGATAACCTTGGTGCAGGATTGGATCTTGGCTTAGGTTTTGGTAGAGAAAAATATGAACAAGATGTTGCCGGTACTAACTACACTATTAAAGATAAGGCAACAGAATGGGGTGTGGCTCCATACTTGCGTTGTGTTTTTGGAGATTTCGACAATGTTAAGTTATATGCTGACTTGAGAGCTTCATTTGGTGGATTAACACCAAAATATAGTGTTGAAGGTAATGGGGAAGCTCATGAGGAAGTAGGTGATAAGGAGTTCAACTTTGGAATTGGTGTTGTTCCTGGCATTGCGTATTATCTCAACGACAATATTTTCATTAATGCAAGATTGAATTTGTTTGAGCTTGGTTATCAGATGAGTAAAGTTGAAAGCGTTGATGAGGATACTAATGTTACGACAACTTCTAAGAAAAACATGTATGGTTTGGGTGTAAATAATCAGACAGCACTTTCGGTTGGTTTCTATTACACTTTCTAAATCAAAAAATTATAATAAGATAAAAGGGTCCGTGAGGACCCTTTTTTATGCTATTATTGGCAGTTTCCGCAACCGCTGCCGCATCCTTCGTCATTATGGCAGCTGTCGCCCCCGCAACCGCCTTCTTTATGGCAGTGATGGCAACCGCCGCCCATGTCTTCCTCGCGCAGTTCGCGCACCTCTAATATCTCGCCCTCGAAAAACAGAGGCACTCCGGCAAGGTCGTGGTTGAAGTCAATCTCAACAAGTTCAACGCTGATTTTCTTTATCGTGCCGGGTACTATCTGTCCTTCACCTACATTGAACTGCAGTCTTGCTCCTTCCTTGCAGTACTCGCTGAGGTTTCCATTCTCGTCAAGGAACATGTCTTTCTTTACTGTATAGACCATCTGCTCGTTGCGCTCGCCATAACCCTCGGCCGGTGTCAGGTGGAATCCGAATGTGTCGCCCGGCTCTAAGCCTTGGAGGCTCTCTTCAAATTTAGGAAGAAACATCCCGTGACCGAAAACGCCTGTCAACGGTTTCTCCTTGGTTGCCATGTCGATAATCTCACCTTCCTTGGTGTCGTTGTGTAGTGTGTAAGTCAATGTGACTACAGTGTTGTTTGCTACTTTCATATTGATATTGTTATATTTGTTTAATATGTCCCGAATATTTTTCTTAAGAGCCATTCTGTAGCGGTGAGGATTAAGATGATGATTAACAGCGACTTGATGTTTATCAGGTCGTCATATCTTGTCTCCTCCCTCGCAATAGAGGTGATCCTTTCGTCTTTTGCAATCTCTTCGGTCAGGCTGCTGATGTCGGAGATGTACAGATGTCTTCCCCCGGTTTTGTCAGCGAGCATCTTCATCTTATTGATGTCTGCCGTAAGGTTCTGTGCTTCAATGCCTTTTGAGACAACGCTGAAAGTACCTTCGGCATGATAATCGATGCCGCCGAAAACGGTATGAGCCGCTATCTCGTAAATTCCTTCGGGAAGCAACCCGATATTTAATGAATAACGGTCGTTGTTTTTCGAGAAGTCGTATTCGAATCTCTCCTTGCTGCTTCTGTTTGTCAGCGTTAGATGTAAGTTCGGCTCTGTTGTCAGCTCACGTGCCGGATTCAGCAGTTCCGCATTAATCACTATGCGTTCGGTGTTGGAGTATTCCTCCTTGAATATCAACGTCAGCTCTTTGTCTTTGTCGGTGAGGAGATATTTGGCGGTCTTTCCGAAAAGCTCGTTGAAGCCGTCGTTGTTCTTGTGATGGTAGTATTCAAAAATCTTCCATCTCCAACAGCCGGTTCCAAAGATAAATGCCGATTTCTTCCCATCATCGTCGGTGATAAAGGTTAGGAGCGGGTTGGGCGTCTCTATGTCCATGACGTTCATGAGGAGCAGGTCGTCGGGTTTGCCTACGGGAACATAGTTTATGTGTGGCAGCGACAACGGTGGATATGTGGCAAGCTCGTCTCTTATGTCGGAAGATATGGTGAAAAGTCCGAAGCCGTTGTTGTATCTCGCCTTTACATCAAGCATGGTGTTGGCGGCTCCTCTCTCAACCTTAAATGCTTTCTGCGAATCGTTTAACATGTCGAAACTAAATCTGTTGCCGATGATGTTTAATGTTGGTAATGAAGTATTTACGTTGATGTCGTGGGCTATTACCATGTCGAATCCATTAAAATCGGGGAGGCTCTCGCTTCCGAAGACCGTCTCAAACTCATAATGGTCTCCAAGTGCCGACTTGATAGCCGCGATGTCGGGGTGCGGTGCCCTTGCAACACATAACACCTTGCTTTTGTTATCAATGACTTCAATGAAGAAACGTTTTCTGTTGTTCTCAAGGTTGGCCTCGCTAATGCCTGTCTTCTCACTCACCTCAATATCGATTTGCCTCGTGCCCTCGTCTCCCACCTCAATGTTTAGGTCGATGGTCTTTGAGAAATGATTGCTTGTCGCCCTTATCTCGTTGGAGAAGGCTATTTCTCCATCTGTTTTTACTACAACATTAATTATTGCGTTGTCGGCATTTATCGCGTTGACAGTCAGTCGGATAGGTGATGTGATTCCGGCATTTGCCGTCTTGTTATATCTTACATCTTTAATTAAGATGTCGGGGTGTTTGACGGTGTCGCCGAGAGTGACAGAATAAATCGGGAAAGGATAGTCGTCAATAGTAAGTTCGGGCGAAATGCCATGATTCACAATGCCGTCGGAGAGCAGTACAACGGCGCCGACATTCTGTTTGTAATACATTCTTTTTAATGAGGACAAGGCAGCGTTAATGTCGGTATAATCATTGCCGTCAGGCTCTTGGTAATCATAGAGTTTGTCTCCAAAATAGTATCGTTCAACATTATATTTTTCTTCCAAGGTGTTAGATATAGAGTCGATAATATGTTGGAAATCATGCTTGTAGAAAAGCGAGTCGTCAGTCATGACAATAGAAGAGGAGATGTCTTGAGCAATAATGATTATGGGTTGCTCGATGATTTTCGACTTGTTCTTGATGATGGGGTTTATTAGGAGAAGCGTTAGCAGAGCAGCGGCTATGGTTCTTATTGCGAAAAGCAGAGGTGCGAGAGCCTGCTTCTTGTTGAAGAGATACAACAGGGAGGCAAATAATATTCCGACTGACAATGCAATTAATACAGACCACATAAGTTTTTTCCTGAGCCACCGAAGCCAAAGTCTTAAAGAAATTAAGATTTTAGTTAGAGAGCTATATACATCTTTCTGACCCCAATTTTTAAAATTTGTGCAAAGATAGGAATAATTTCGTAATATTTTAGTACTTTTGTAATTTGATATGGCTATGAAAAAAAAGTTTTTAGTAATACAGACCGCATCGATTGGAGATGTTATTCTTGCCACAGCTGTTGTGGAGAAGTTGCATTCGTATTATAGTGATAGTCAAATAGATATATTGATAAAAAAGGGTTATGAGGGCCTGTTTGCCAATCATGAATTTATTAATAAGGTGCTGACGTGGGATAAGAAGAATGGGAAGTACCGCAATTTGTTTGCGTTGATAAAGGAGGTGAGAGGTGAGAGGTACGACCTTATTGTTGATATTCAGAGGCATTTTGCGACTGGGTTGCTGACGGTTCTTGGGGGCGCGAGGGAGACGTCCGGCTTTGATAAGAATCCATTAAGCATGTTTTTTACGCACAAGGTGAGGCATGTCCTTGGTGTGAGAGGAGTGCATGAGGTTGACAGGAACAATAAGTTGATAGAGCATCTCACTGATGACCGTCCGGCGAAGCCCTGTCTATATCCGGGCAGCTCGGTTAATGAGTCGGTGAGGGAGTATAAATCAAAGAGATACATCTGTGTCGCGCCTTGTTCATTATGGGCTACAAAGCAGTTTCCCGTTGAGAGGTGGGTTGAGTTGTTAAGCTATGCTCCTGATGATTTGCGGGTGTATCTGCTTGGAGGCGGTGCTGATGCGGGCGTTTGTGAGGCTATTGTCTCCGGCTTGAAGGGCAAGGACGTTGTCAGCCTTGCGGGTAAGCTCTCACTGTTGGAGTCGGCGGCTCTGATGCGTGACGCGGCAATGAACTTCGTAAACGACTCATCACCAATGCACCTCGCATCGTCACAGAACGCCCCCGTGACAGCAGTGTTCTGCTCCACCGTGCCCGACTTCGGTTTCGGCCCACTCTCCGACAACTCCGCCGTTGTGGACTACATGGTTATAAAAAATGCCCTGAAAAGCATTTCAAATGCGCCTATAATATTGATATTAACGAACTTGTAAATAGATTATGAATACTTTTGAAGAAGAAGTCGATCTCTGTGTGAAGCTGCTGCGTGATGGAAAAGTCATCGTTTATCCTACCGATACCATCTGGGGAATTGGCTGCGACGCCACTAACCCAAAGGCAATAGATAAAATATATAAGGTGAAAAACCGTCCCCATGGCAAAGGTCTCATCGTTCTTGTTGACTCGATAGAGAGCCTATGCAAATATGTTGTGAAACCCTCGCCGATAACCGCCGACCTCATAAAAGCCGCAAAAAACCCGTTGAGTATCATATATAAAGAATCAAAGGACTTGGCGAAGAACGTCTCCTCCGACGGCAGCGTGTGTATCCGTGTCACAACAAACGAGTTCTGCAAGGCGGTGATAAGGAAACTCGGACACCCCATAACATCTACCTCGGCAAACCTCAGCGGAGAGCCTTCACCATCTAACTTCATTGAAATATCAGAGGAGATGAAGAACTCAGTCGATTATGTGGTGTCACTTTATCACGATGTCATTGTCAAACCTAAAGCCTCAACGATAATTAGAATTAATGACGATAATACTTTCGATATTGTAAGGTCTTAATTGTTAAAATGTGTTAAAATGAAGAAGTTTTTCCTGATATTATTATGTGTCTGCCAGATGTGCCTGGCTCAAAACAACAAGGTTTCTAACTCGGCTGCCACGACGCAGAAGATGGCTGCGACGATGTATCTTATTGATAACTTTTATGTTGACTCCACGGATATGCCTTCTCTCACCGACGAGGCGATAGTGGCGATGTTGAAAGCCCTTGACCCGCATTCGGCATATATTCCAGCGAAAGAGGTGGAGCGTGCTAACGAACAACTCGTGGGCAGTTTCGACGGTATTGGCGTGACTTTCCAGATTCTACGCGACACTATTCTCGTGGTGTCACCGGTGTCGGGAGGCCCTTCCGAGAAGGTGGGGATAATGTCGGGCGACAGGATAATAAAGATTGACGGCGTTGACTCTTACGGCGTGAAAATAAATAATGAGTATGTCACCAAACACCTGCGTGGCGAGAAAGGCACAAAGGTGCTTCTGCACATCAAACGCGCCGGCATTGACGAGCTCCTTGAGTTCGAGGTCGTCAGGGATAAGATTCCGTTGAACAGCATCGACTCTTATTTCATGGTGGAAAAGAAAGTGGGATATATCAAGCTTAACCGTTTCGCACAGAACTCCACCGAGGAGTTTGAGGGTGCTCTTGAAACACTTAGGAATCAAGGGATGAGGTCGCTGATACTCGATTTGCGCGGCAATTCGGGGGGATACCTGCAGACGGCAATAGGTCTGAGCAACGAGTTCCTCGGAGGTGATAAGACCGTCGTCTTCACTGAGGGGCTGAAAAGTCCTAAGCAGGTGTATAGTACCGACAGGAATGGAGTCTTCCGCAATGGCAACCTCGTGATACTCATAGATGAGGGCAGCGCGTCGGCAAGCGAGATAGTGTCGGGAGCAGTACAAGATTGGGACAGAGGCGTGATTATTGGACGCCGCTCCTTCGGCAAAGGCCTCGTGCAACGCCCGTTCAACCTGCCCGACGGCTCGCAGATACGACTCACCACAGCACGCTATCACACCCCTACAGGCCGCTGCATTCAACGCTCTTACGAGAAAGGCTCCGAAGACTATTTTAACGAGATGACAAAACGAATGGAACACGGCGAGTATTACCACGCCGATAGCATCCATTTCCCCGACTCCCTTAAGTATTTCACCCTCAACAGCGGACGTACAGTTTATGGCGGAGGCGGCATCATGCCCGACATCTTTATGCCTGCCGATACGTCTTTCTCATCTAAACTCTATCTTAACCTTATTAGAAAAGGTGTTTTTAACGCCTTCTCTATCGATTTCGCCCTCGCTAACAGAGAGTCTCTTCTCCAAAAATATCCCAAATTCTCCGACTTTAATAAGAAATTCTCTGTAGATGACGACATTATCCTCGACTTTAAATCAGTGGCCGAGAATAAGGGTGTGTCATGGGACGACGAACAGTTCTCCCGCTCCGAAGACTGGATAAAGATGCAGATAAAGGCTATGATAGCACGAAACGTCTGGGAAATAGACAAATATTATCAGGTGGTGCTGAAAGAAGACAAAATGATTCAGAAAGCTATCTCCATCTTGAATGATAAAAAACTGTATGATGAAATTCTGAAGAAAAAATAAAAAAACATGTACTCTTTTTTCAAAAATGATGTATCTTTGCGAGTTGTAACGATTTGACATTAAACTTATCTGATGAAAAGTTGTTTTTGTTATGGAGAATACTGAATCAGCCTTATTTTGAAAATAATATTATTGTTAACTAAACTTTTTACAAATGAAAAAAATCTATTTCAGGAAACTTGCTATGGCATTGTTGGTCATGATGTTTGGCCTTCAGTCATTTGCTCAGGGTCGTATTGAGCTTGACCCTAATCCTAATGTAAGAAGCACTCAGAAAGCACAGAACGTAACAATGTCTGGCTTCAGTGCAGCCTTCTCATACAACAGTATTGAGAGCCAACAGGTGACAACAGAAAGGGGAGTGTTTTCCACCATCACCATGGGAAACTCTGTTGCAGCCGGTAATATCGGTGAACCACAAGTCCCGGTGACACGTGAGATGATTGCTGTTCCTTTCGGCGCAAATCCTGTCGTCACTGTCAAGAACTACACAGTGAAAGAATATAAGCTGTCAGACTTCGGTATCGACAGAATATATCCACAACAGCCTTCTGTAAGGAAAGACCAGAAACCGGAAGATATTGTGTTCCATTATAATGAAGAGGCATACGCCGTTAGAGGCTATGACGAGCGTCCTGTCGCTGAGGTGACAGTGATGGGAACAATGCGTGGTATCCAGATTGGTGCATTGCAAATCAACCCGTTGAGATACAAC
>SAMEA3663112__coassemble_119_pt1 | contig 22071 bp, 20 predicted proteins | sample SAMEA3663112__metabat2_low_PE_007 | metagenome-assembled genome bin SAMEA3663112 (sample SAMEA3663112) | pig gut metagenome | biome: pig gut; feature: pig-associated habitat; material: faeces | place: Denmark | collected 2012
GAGACAAAATCTACTAAACCATCACGGAAAACATCATCTCCGCATCCTGATTTTTATTATTCTCTGATTTTTTTCTGCCGCTTAAAAAAATATTTTATCTTTGCGCGCTTATTAGTGTTTTACTGTAAGTTATTCACTATGTAAGCGTATTGGACTTTTCCAAAAGTCACAGATGTGTTGATAATTAAAAAAACTAAACTTATGTTGTTGCAAATACACCCGAAGAACCCGAACCCGCGCCATATCAAGATGATTCTCGAATGTCTTAACGATGACGGAGTGATAATATTCCCTACCGACACTATTTACGGCATTGGCTGCAGCATTAACAGCAGCAAGGCTTTCGAGCGTATCGCACAGATAAAAGGCGTGCGTAAAGAAAAGGCGAACTTCTCCTTCATCTTTCATGACCTTAGCATGCTGTCGCAATTCACAAAGCCAATCAGCAACGACCTTTATAAACTAATGAAGAGAAACCTGCCCGGACCTTTCACATTTATCGTCGAGGCAAACAATAACATCCCTAAATTGTTTCAAAGCAAGAAGAAAACAATCGGCATCCGAATCCCGGAACAGCCTATCATTACCAATATCGTTAGGGAACTTGGCTCGCCAATAATGACAACTTCTATACTTGATGAAGACGAGATATCCGGCTTTTTAACCGATCCGGAGGAGATTTATGACAGATATAAGGACAGAGTTGACCTGATTCTTGATGGAGGATATGGAGATAATCAAGAAAGCACTATCGTGGATTGTACTGATAATGATATAGTTGTGCTTCGTCAGGGGAAGGGCATCTTAGATTGAAAAATTTTTTTTAAAAAATTGTTGTATGTATTAAAAAATATACTACTTTTGCACTCGCAAACGGACGATAAAAGTTCGGGACTCGCTAGCTCAGCAGGTAGAGCATCACACTTTTAATGTGGGGGTCCTGGGTTCGAGCCCCAGGCGGGTCACAAAAATTTAGGGGTTAATTTTTGCAAGTAAAATGCATTTAGGCTTTAGGTTCTCTAAAGCCTTTTTTTATTCTCATGCACCTTCTTCCGTATTGATAGATTTACGTCTCAGGGTTTGAAGGTTATTCCCGCCTTTGACCGTTTGTTCTCATGTGCTCCCTCGCACCTCCCTGCTGCCATAACCAACAGCCTCCTCCGATAACGAAAAAGAGACGCCCGTGAAAGCGTCTCCATCTAAAACATAACTCTTCCAGCTTTATTCGAGATAGGTGTACCCGTAAAGTCCAGAGCGATAGTTCGAGAGGAACTCCTTGCCTTCCTCCACTGTGATTTTCCCGGTCTTCACGCAGCTCGTAACCCATGACTCAACAGTCCTGACGAGTTTCTTGGGACTATATTGTACATATTCCAAGACCTCGGCAACAGTCTCACCATCGATAAGCTGGTCTATGTAGTAACCCTTCTCGTCAACAGAGACGTGAACAGCATTGGTATCACCGAAGAGGTTGTGCATGTCGCCGAGAATCTCCTGATAAGCGCCGATCAGGAAGACACCTATATAATAAGGTTCGTTCTTCACGAAGGAATGAACCGGGAGGTTGTGCGACAGGCTGTGTCCTGTTACGTAAGTCGTCATCTTTCCGTCAGAATCGCAGGTGATGTCTTGGAGTGTGGCTACCCTGTCCGGATACTCGTTGAGACGGTGGATAGGCATCACGGGGAACACTTGGTCAATAGCCCAAGCGTCGGGGAGTGACTGGAACATTGAGAAGTTGCAGAAATATTTGTCGGCGAGGAGCTTAGGAAGGGTGAGCAGCTCATCGGGGACGCGTTTCTGTGAGGCGCACAGCTGGTTTATCTCTTGTGCTATCGACCAGAATAGACGCTCTATCTTGGCTCTTGTCTTCAAATCTATGAGCCCCATGCTGAAGCGGTCGAGAGCCTCCTCCCTGATTTCCTGTGCGTCGTGCCATGTCTCAAGCATTGACGACTGCTTGCTCGAAAGATTCTCCCATGTGTCGTACAGGTCGTGTATCAACTCATGGTCATCGTCCTCAACTTTCTCTGACTCGTCGTCCCATTTTGGCAGCGATGCCGTCTCAAGGACCTCCATGATGAGGACGGAGTGGTGCGCCGTCAAAGCTCTTCCCGACTCATTAATGATGTTAGGGTGCTTCAGCCCGTTCTTGTCGCAAGCGTCAACGATGGAGAAGATGGCGTCATTGACATATTCTTGAATGCTGTAGTTAACGCTGCTCGCGCTGTTGGCGGAATGTGTCCCGTCATAGTCAACACCAAGGCCTCCGCCAATGTCAACGAACTCAATGTTGAATCCCATCTTGTGAAGCTGCACGTAGAACTGTGCGGCCTCCTTCAAGGCTATCTTGATACTTCTTATCTTTGTCACTTGGCTTCCAATGTGATAATGCACGAGCTTCAGGCAGTGTGTGAGGTTGTTTTTCTCAAGATACTCAAGGGCTTCGAGCAACTCTGACGATGACAGCCCGAACTTGGAGGCGTCACCACCGGAGTCCTCCCATTTGCCGGCACCTGAGCTCGCGAGCTTGATGCGGATGCCGATGTTTGGAGTGACCTTGAGTTGCTTCGACACCTTGGTGATGAGGCGCAGCTCGTTCATCTTCTCAACAACAATAATAATCTTGCGACCCATCTTCTGGGCAAGCAGCGCTAACTCGATGAAGCTCTCGTCCTTGTATCCGTTGCAGATAATGAGCGACTCTGAGTCGGTGTTAGATGCTATGATAGCATGAAGCTCCGGCTTGGAACCAGCCTCAAGGCCGATGTTGAACTTCTTGCCGTGACTCACAATCTCGTCAACAACAGGGCGCATCTGGTTAACCTTAATAGGAAACACAATATAGTTGTTGCCCTTGAAGTCGTATTCTTTCGCCGCCGCCTTAAAACAAGAGTCAATCTTCTCAATTCGAGTGTCTATGATGTCGGGAAAACGAATCAGCATAGGGGCCGACACGTCACGGAGCTGTAACTCGTCAACAAGCTCACGCAAATCTACTGAAGCGCATCCTTGTCGCGGAGTGACGATTACATTTCCTTTCTCATTGATAGAAAAGTAGTTTATTCCCCAATTGTTGATGTTGTATAGCTCTTCCGAGTCCTCAACACGCCATTTTCTCATGCTTCTACCCATATTCTTTGTAGTCGAATTATTTGTTGTTAAACTTTGCAAAAATATGGAAATAAACTTAATAATCTCAAAAAAAATGCAATATACGCCTGTTTTTATTCAAAAAGATGGTTTTTCATCTTCTTTTTTAGAAAAATATCGTCGGGAGAACTGCACTGATGTTTTCAAAAGAAGAAAAACGTTATCTTTGCGAAAAAAATATGATACTTGTTGTTGACTGCGGTGCCACTAAAAGTGAATGGTTGTTGGCTGACAGCTGTTCCGTTGTCTCGAGTGTTGTCACGGACGGTTTCAATCCGAATATCACCGCCCACGACGCCATCTCGGCAATCATCTGTAACGCCATTAACGCTCTGCCCTCTATCTGTGATGCCGATAGGATTTTTTTCTACGGCTCCGGCTGCGGAAATGATGCTAACCGCCTGATTATAAAGTCGGTGCTCGAACCTGTGTTTATAAATTCGGAAGTCTTTGTCTATCCCGACACTCTTGCCACATGCCATGCCTTGTTTGCCGACAAACCGGGTGTCGCCTGTATCCTCGGCACCGGCTCTAACGCCTGCCTTTATGACGGCTCTCACATTGTGTGTAACGCCAACTCTCTCGGCTTCATGATTGGTGACGAGGGTAGCGGCTGCCATATCGGGAAGATTATCGCCCGCGACTATTTCTATGGCATCATGCCTGAAGACCTTAGACGTGATTTCCTCGCTGACTATAATATTGACAGGGAGTCTTTCCTGAGAAACGTCTATCATAACGGCTCTCCTTCAAAATACCTTTCCTCGTTCACACTTTTCGCCAAAGAACATTTGTCGCATCATTATATTCAGAATGTTGTCGGACAATGCTTTGACGAGTTTATCGAGCGCATGGTGATGCCTTTATCCGCCGGACTGCCGCTCGGCTTCGTGGGCTCGGTGGCTTACGGTTTCAGCGAGATTTTGTCAGAGAAGGTGTCAGAACACGGGCTTACTATCTCTAAAGTGTTGAAAAACCCGGCAGAAGAGCTTGTGAGATTCTATCAGAGAAGTCTATTTTGAGAAAAGAATCCTGACCTTAAAGGCGAAATTGTCGGCTACTTTGTCGAAAGAATACGCGCCGTAACGATAATATACTCCGAAACCTAATTTAACAAACATCATGTTGATGATGTTGTCTAACACTAATCCGCTTTCAAAATAGCCTTTGTCCATGCTCTTGAGTGACTCTCCACAATAATAACGTGGCGTTTGCAAAGAGCCGATGCCGAAGTTGGCGTCAATGACAAGTTCAGGGGTTAATCGTTTGAAGGTGAATATCTTCCCGAAGTTATGGCTGAAGAACACCGAAGCAAAACGGTCGCAGAAGAACTCGTTAATTAGCATTGTTGAGAAACAGGCGTTGGAATACAATGCAAGTCCGTCATTGTTTCCGTAGATACCAAACAGCATAGGTGTGGGGACATCTCCTATGGTATGTCCCGCCTGAATCATGAATGACGAGCTGCCGAAATGCGTTATCTCCCAACCCATATTCATCTGAACCTGAAGGCGGTAGAAATCATACTCGCCTCCCAACACTCCGCTGAAGCCTCTCTTGCATGTCAGGAAGATTTCAGGGTTCGCGCCTTTGTACGTCCTTAACCCGTTAGACGAGGAGATGTGTTTCTCACCGAAGGCAGCCCGAAGTTTGAAGTCTATAGACGGAATAATGTAGCGCGCCTCATCGTTGTAGTCGTTGATGTCATTGAGAGAGAACCTCAGATATGCTTTGAAAATCTTCAGAAACCGAGATGAGATCTCAACAAAGAAATTGTCGTTCAGCGTCGTCCATTTCACGTAGTTGAACTTGATGTGATCACTGCTAAGTAAATTATAATTGCTGTTGATGATGCCGTAATGTCCGAGGTTGTAGTAATGGCGTGTTGCATAAAGTTTGAGGTTTGAATCAGTCTTTTTGTTTAAGAAGAAGGTGATGCCGCCACCATAGTTGAATTTCTTCCGTGCGGGAAAATAACCGCCCCAAGCATTCATGCGAAGCGTTTTTGACAGCTTTTCATTGGTGTTAAAACTCAGTCCGAGATAGGCTTTGTTTGCCTTGTGATATGAGAATATACCGTTCAGGTTCAGGTCGATGACGCCAATATGCACCGAGCTGTTTTCCCCGAAGTTCATTATCGAGCTGGTCATTTTGTCAAGGTCGATGCCTTCTGCCTTGAGGAGAGAGTCCATGAAGGTGTGGGTGTTGATAATGCGTTCCTCCATGCCGTCGCTTCTGTACTTGTTCCAATATTCACTGTCTTTCATCGTGCTGTTTTCGCTGACGTTGATGTCGGCTCCCCTAAAGACACTGTTGTCTATCGCCTCATTGATTTTTATGTCGCTGATGAAGCTCTTCCCGACGCCAATGAGTTCGCACTGTCCTGACTGCGAGTTGCCACCCAACACCAAGCTGTTCCCCGATATTCCAAAGGACAAAAGCGTGAGGTTGGTGTTCAGTTGTTTAGGAAACCAAATGGTGTCGTTAATCTTCTCATAAAACTGCTGTATCATTACTTTTGGGAAGGCGTCGTTCTCGTAAGGCTCTGTCTTGATGTTGATTATCGCCCAACAGTCGGAATGTACGGTTAGCGTGCCTTTCAATCCGTTGGAGACGTTGTTGCGCCTTGGAATGAACGATATTGTGAAAACAGTGTCGTTGCCTGCAGCAGGTATGGCTGACTCAAGGTTGAAATAGTATCTCGATTTGTTCGAGGGGAGGATAGGATTGGAATATTTTTTTTGTGAGATGACGATGTTGTTGTCGTAAAGGTTGAGGCTCTGCATCTTATCTAAAATATAGAAATGCTCCGGGTTCGACATGCCTGATATTATGCTCGCCTTGATGTTCCTTTTGTCTTTGTTGGGCTTCTTATGGAATACCTCCGACGCCGTTTCCATTATCATAACGTCGTTATTCTTAACCAACTCCTTGATATCCATAAGCTCGTAGTCTGTGATTCTCAGGGTATCGAAGGTGACTATCATCCTGTCGTAGATGTTGTAGGAATATGAAGGAATGTTGTCGATGTTGTTCCTCGCCCTATATTTGCTTACGCTGTCAATCACTCTGTTTGCCGGGTTGTTCCTTTCGTCAACAACTACTTCCTGCAACTCGATATTGTTTCTTGACATTGTAATAACACCTTGGAAATCATCATTTATTATATCGACACTTTTTGAATTGTAACCAACGTATGAGCAGGTGAGCCTGTATATATCTTTTTCGCTTCTAATACAAAATCTGCCATCGATGTCAGTAGCAGTGCCGAAAGTGCCGTCGTCATTGACGATGATATTTACAAAAGACAGAGGGTGCTTGTTAATGCTGTCAATTACAACTCCTTTAACTTCAATGACTTGAGCTTTTATTGTCAGACAAAGAAAAAGTAGAAAGCTTGTAATTAAATATTTCAATTTCATTATTTCAAATTTCTGCAAAAGTAAGAAATTGTATTTTAATTGACAAAAAAATATTTTATATAAGGTGTAATTTTTGTTTAACAAATAAACGGTATGCTATTTTCATTATTTTTGCAGTCAAAAAAGAAGCATGAAGAAGTATATTTTCACCACGGAGATGGAGACTCGTGATTATGAGTGTGATATCCAAGGGATTGTGAACAATGCGAACTATCAGCATTACCTTGAGGCCACGCGTCATAAATGGCTTTCTGAAGAGGGTTTCTCATTCAGCAGATGGCATGAAGATGGGATAGATGTTGTTGTTTCTGAGATAAACATTAAATATCACAGGCCGTTGAGGGGAATGGAGGTCTTTGTCTCGTGCCTGAACCTGAGAAGGGAAGGGATAAGGTTTATTTTTGAGCAAGACATATATAGGAAGAGCGATATGCGTTTGTGTGTCTCTGCCTTGGTGACGACGGTGTTCACTGTGGGTGGGCGACCGAGCAGGGGAGAGGAAGGTGCTGCCTTGTTTGCTAAATATCTTGATAATGAATGATTTGGCAAGGCTTCGTCTTCAGAGCCAGCATCTTCTCAATCCGGTGTTGCCTGATGCTGCCAGCGTGGTGTCTCATCTCGTTGCCGTCCAGGCTCAGGAATATAGGTTGATGCGCTGGGCTGTGGAGATGCGCACAACACAGGCGTCTGCGGAACGTTTCCAGAAGGCGTTCGATTCCGGGGATATTGTCCGCCTGCACCTCATGCGTGGCACATGGCACCTTGTCGCCGCTATCGACTACGGCTGGCTCTTCGATCTTGTCGCAAAAAAAGCGATGTCCGTGATAAAAGGCTGGATGAGCGGTAACAAGATTTCTATCCCTGAAGACGAAATGTCTCTCGTGAGCGACATACTCGCGGAAACGGCCTCTGACAAAGGCAGCGCGACGACAGAGGATTTTGTCGAGGCTCTCGCAAGGAAAGACATCTCTATGGATAAGCACCGGCTCTCATACCATATTCGCATTAACGAGCTGCGCGGCGTGCTGTGCAGCGGGAACCTCACGAAAATGAAGGCAACCTACAGCCTCGTACATGACAAAATAAAAAACACCGTGCGAATGAGCAGGGAAGAGGCTCTGAACACCCTCACCCTAAGGTATTTCAAAAGCAGAGGACCTGCAACGCTCCAAGATTTCGTGTGGTGGTCGGGACTGACCGTCAGCGAATGCAAAAGAGGTGTTGACTCTGCTGGAAACATACTGAAAAAAATCAACATTGATGGCAGGGAGTTCCTCATTCATGAATCGTGCACCGAACCACCGGCCTCGAAAAAGGAACTCATTATTCTGCCGCCTTATGACGAATATCTCATCTCTTATAAAACCAGAGACATCGCTGTCCCACAACAGTATAGGGCGAAAGCGCACAACAATAGCGGGATATTCTATCCTGTGGTGCTAAAAGATGGCATCGTATGCGGAAACTGGAAGCCTTTCGGAACATCTCCCGAAGCCGCGTTTTTCAATCATAATGCCGATACTTCCAACATCTCTGAACAATGGGCCAAATACCAGCGTTTCCTCTCATCATAAACCACCGATTTTTATTTTTCTCCCTCATACTCCAATCCACGAAATATTTTTATATTTGCAACCTAATTTTTGAAAAGATGAATAAAGAATATTGTCAGAAAAACAAGGAATGGCTTGCTAATAAAGCCAAGGAAGACGGTGTAGTCGCACTGCCAAAAGGTATATATTATAAGGTGCTCGCCTCGGGAGAGGATAACGGAAAGACCGCCCAACCGCTTAATGTCATCACAGCTCACTATGCCGGACAGACTATTGACGGCAAGCAGTTTGATAGCAGCTATGGCTCCGAACCTCTCACTATCAGGCTGAACCAACTTATTGAAGGCTGGGTGATTGCTATTCAGAAAATGCACGTGGGTGACAAATGGGAGCTTTATATCCCTTCTGAAATGGGCTACGGCAACTATTCAATGCCCGGCATCCCCGGCGGCTCTACCCTGATTTTCCAAATCGAACTACTTGCTATCCAATGATATGAGACGATTCCTTGTCCTACACTCCTCATTACAGAACCATTCGTTTGTAAAACGTGAGTATGACGGACTTCTCAATATCCTTGCCTCCGACTTTGATGCCCAATTCGATTTCATCGATAACCTTGAATCGCTTCCCAGCTCATCGAAATACGAGGATTTTATCATCTCTACCGGAGGCGTTGAGAATATCTTTCTCGACTTGTTGAAAAGGAATTTGGTGGGAACTAACGTCACCCTCATCGCTGACGGCCGCTTTAATTCTTTAGCCGCCTCGATGGAGATTCTTACGTATCTGAACAACAACAATATAAAGGCTTTTATTGCCTATGGCTCTAATGAGGAGATTTCTGCTCGTCTGAAGGAGCACCCTAATGTTGACTTCGTTAATGAGCAATGTGGTAGTGCCGCTCTCTCCTTGTCCGGTGACAAGATTGCGGTTTTCGGGGAGCCTTCCGACTGGCTTATCGCAAGCAATGTTGACAGGGATTTCCTTAAACAGAAATTTAATATCGACTTTGTTGACATCCCTCTTGACACCCTTTTCAGACGTTTCTCGCTTATTGATGATAATATGGTGGAATTTCTTGCCGCTGATTTTCAAGCTGTTACATCAAGAGGAGAAACCACTGAAAGAGACCTTCTCGACTCTTTGAAAATTTATCTCGCGATAAACCAGATTTGTCAGGAGAACAACTGCACTTGTGCCACTGTAAGATGTTTCAGTATTATCGAGAAATTGAAGGCTACGGGCTGCCTCGCCTTGGCGCTGCTTAACGACGAAGGCATCGATGCCGCCTGTGAAGGTGATTTGCAGTCACTCTTGTCGATGATTCTCGTGCGACGCGTTACAGGAATGCCGTCTTTCATGGCCAATCCTTCCGCTATGTCGAAAGAAAATCATAGTACCACCTTCGCGCACTGTACCGTCCCTACAACTATGTGCCGACGCTATGGCTTCCGCTCCCACTTTGAGTCTCAATGCGGATTGGCCGTTGCCGGCGAGTTCTCCCCGTCAGAGGTTTATACTATCTTTAAATGGGGCGGCGAGAAACTTGACAGATTCTTCGTCGAAGAAGCCGTCTCTGTTGTAGCTCCTTCTAACGAAAACTTGTGCAGATCGCAACTTACCTTGAATTTTTATAATCCAGAATACATGCTCAATAATCCTATCGGCAACCATCATATTATCGTAAAAGGTGCTTTCGCCGATAAATTGCGCACTGCTTTGAAGAGATAATCTCACTTCCTTGGGATTATCTCTCTTTTTATTATTTCTTATCTGTTTGATTATCTTTCTAATACCATTTATATTTGCTCTCACTGCAAAAATTTTTCGTTTTTTTTTACTTTTTCTCTTGTATGTTACTAATAAGTAACATATTTTTGCAGAAAATTTCAGACATGAAAAAGAACAGAGAAAACACAGAAAAGAAGATTATAGATGCGGCTTATGCAATAATTGAAAGAGATGGTTTCGAATCATTAGGAATTAACGCTGTAGCAAAAGAGGCGCAAGTGTCGAAAGTGTTGATTTACAGATATTTCAACTCGTTAGAAGGCTTGATTACAAGAGTAATATCAGCCAATGACTTTTGGAAGGGGCTTCCAAGCTTACCAATAAATGAAATGTCGGCTGAAGGAAGAATCAAGGATATTTTTTACCATAAGGCATTATTATTAAAAGAAAACACTGTGGTACGCAAGTTTTACCGTTGGAGGCTTGTATCAGAAAATGCAAGGGCTTTCGATATAAAGTCGGAACGAGAGGAGAGGGGCTGGGAAATATTGTACAAGTTATGCGCTGCAATAGGAATAACAATGGAGGACTCGAAGAAGATTGCTACAATTATTAATTACGCCATAGACCATATTGCCATTACTTACGACATAGATGACGAAAAAGGCATCAGAGGTCTTAACTTGCATGACGACAACGAATGGGCAAGTTATCTGCAATGTGTTGAAGAAACAATAGATTTGTTATTAAGGCAATATAAGAAGGATTTAAATAAGCCGGTTTAAAGAAGGAGATATTACCATTAAGGAATGAACAAGGCTGCCAACTTCGGATTATGTTGGAGGAGCTGACGCATTCAGTTTTCACCAATCTTTATAAAGACATTGTGTCATGATAATTTTGAAAAATGATTTAACGCGACAAATTTTATTAACAAAAATTGAAAATAATTATTGAGGAAATAACTAATAAATTTTAAGGAAATGAGTTCAAATTACTGCTTAAAAAACAAGCTTTTCATGGGGATTACATTGATAGTCATTGGTGTAATATGTTTTCTGAATACCTCTGATATTATCGACTTCAAAGGGTGGTGGACGCTGTTTATCATTCTCCCGTCATTGTTCGGATTGCTCTTTAACAAGAGGAAACTTAACTCTCTGTTCGGTCTGCTTCTGGGCACCCTTTTGATTCTGTCGGTATATGAGGTCGTTCCTTGGGGTGAATTATGGAAGTATCTTCTTGCACTGACGGCCATACTTGTCGGCGTGTCGATACTATTATTTAACAGCAGGATGAGATGCTGCCGTGGGAAAGATGTTGAAGTTGATGAATGTGAAACCATGATCAGAGATGGACGTAACATTAAGGTTTTCAATATAGTTTTCGGGCAGCGCGATATCTGTTTCAAGGAAGAGCCTTTCGATGGAGCAGAGGTCAAGGCGTCATTTGCTGGCGTCACCATCGACCTTCGTGATGCTGTTGTCAATGATGGCGCGGTACTTTCTGTCATCTGTAGCTTCGCCGGTGTTGAAGTATTTATCCCGGCTGATGTCGAGGTGGATGTCATTTCAAATTCTGCATTCGGAGGAGTAGAAAACAACCATAACAGACGTTGCAGCAACACTTCTAAAAAAATATTCATAAAGGCAAACTGCAGCTTCGGAGGTATCGATATTAAATAGTTGGAGATAAAAGCAATGATGACGATAGTATATGTATCAAACGCAGGGCACACCGAGCGATATGCTGAGATGCTCTCACGCAAGACGCGGTTGAAGTCTCTAAATATCAATGATGCAGTCAAGATACTGCCTAAGGGAAGCTCTATTCTCCTGATGGGCTGGGTGATGGGAGACGGCATACAAGGTTATAAGAAACTTTGCAAGTTATTCAATATTAAAGGGATATGTGCTGTTGGCATGAGCAAATACAGCTCTAAACCTGAATCTTTGAGGAAGACCAACTCTCTTCCTGACGATATGCCCTTGTTCGTACTTCCTGCAGGAATCGATGTTAACAAACTTCACGGATTTTACAAACTTATCATCAAGATGATGCAGAAAAGCATCTCAAAGAAAAATGGCGAAAAAACCATCTCCGCTGAAGAAAAGGAACTGCACGACATCTTGCTCAACGGAAGGGATTCGGTATCTGACGAGCATCTTGACGATGTGGAAAAATGGCTCTCACAATATGATTTTTCTTGACTCTTACCTTACGTGATGTTTTATTTTTGCAGATTATGAGTTTGAAAAGATTAAAAATAGGGGAGTTTTCACGCATTTGCCATGTAACTGTCAGAACCTTAAGGCATTACGAAGAGATTGGTCTTCTTCTCCCTGACTATATTGACGAATGGACAAACTACCGTTACTATTCCCTTGTTCAATTTCAGAAGATGCAGGCTATCAACAGGTTAAAGGAGCTTGGGTTTTCTTTGGAAGAAATCAGGGACCTCTTTGATGACGACACTCATATCCCATCGATAGAGCTTCTGAAGGAGAAAATTGATTCCTGCGACAGAGAGATAAAATCGCTGCAACATCGAAAAAAGTCATTGAAAACACTTATTGGATTCTTAAAAAAGAAAAAGAACATGAAAGACGTTACAATTGAGAAACTGCCTTCAATCACGGTCGCCTCGTGCCGCACTACTATTGAATCGTATGACGAACTCGGTGCCTTTGTCTGCGACAAGGTGATGCCGGCAATGATAAATGCTTGCTGTAAATGCCCGGAACCCGGTTATTGCTTCACCTCTGAGTACGGCCTTGGCTTGAAAGAGCACGCCTTCGAAGTGGAATACTGCGAACAGGTATTGGAAAAAGGCAAGGACTCCGAAGTCCTGAAATTCAAGGAACTGCCCGAAGTCCCGACCGCCGTATGCTTCAAGGCGTTCGGACCTTACAACCGCCTGCATAACAACCTTAACGAAGTGTTAGATTTTGTTAAGAATGAAGGATACATGATTTCAGGAACTCCCCGCTTCAGCTTTGTTGATGGTATCTGGAATGAGGAAAATCCTGATAAGTGGCTGACAATAATACAAGTACCAGTAAATTTTAATTATGGCTTTCGATTTTAAAAAGGAATATAAGGAGTTATATCTTCCGTCAAAGAAACCACACATCATTGATGTCCCGCCGATGACTTTTATCTCCGTGAGAGGCAAAGGTGACCCGAATGCTGAGGACGGCGAATATAAGATGTCCGTTCAAATGCTTTATAGTGTGGCGTTTACGATAAAGATGAGCAAGATGGGAGCCCACAAAATGAATGGATATTTCGATTTCGTGGTGCCACCGCTCGAAGGTCTCTGGAATCATCGCAACGCCGGCTCAGACATCTTGGACCTGTTCGACGGAAACAAAAGCAGCCTCCGCTGGACCAGCATCATACGTGTCCCCGATTTCGTGACCAACGACGAGTTTGAATGGGCAAGGAGAGAAGCCTCGAAAAAAAAGAATCTCGATTTGTCAAAAGTCGAGCTGATTCGCTATGACGAAGGCCTGTGCGTCCAATGTCTGCACGTCGGACATTATGATGACGAACCCGCAACAATAGATGCTATGCGCGAATATGCTGACAACCAAGGATTTGTTTTTGATAATTCAAACTCAAATCAAAGATTCCATCATGAGATTTACATCAGCAATCCTTGTAAAACTGCTCCTGAGAAACTGAAGACTGTGATAAGGTATCCAATTATTAAGAAGTCTTGATTTTTATTGTTAAAGATTTTTAAGAGATGGAGAATAAAGCGATTTTAGAAACAGAACGTCTCATATTACGGCCTTGGAACATTGATGACACGCCATTCCTCTTCAAATACGCCTCTGACCCTGATGTCGGACCGAGAGCCGGTTGGCCGCCTCATAACTCATTGGAAGAGAGCCGCCAACTGATAGAGACAATCTTTAATAACGATACGACATGGGCAATGGTGCTTAAAGATGTTGGCGAGCCCGTCGGCTGCATAGGCTATCTGCAACATAACAACGCCAATATCCCGATAGGTGAGGAGGAAGCGGAAGTTGGTTATTGGGTGGGAAGACCATTCTGGAACAATGGATTATGCTCCGAAGCCTTGTCATGCCTTGTAGAATATTGCTTCAACACCTTGGGAATCAAATGTTTGTGGGGTGATTGCTTTACTGATAACCCATCATCAGCCAGAGTTATGACAAAATGCGGCTTCACTAACTGCCATACCGAACGTAAATGCGAGAGCCTTATCGTTGGAAAAGATAAGCCGGTGATGCTGTTTAAGTTAGAAAACAAAAATAATATTATCATGAATGAGTTAATTGCATGTTGCGGACTTAATTGTGAGAAATGTGATGCACGTATGGCCACAATCAACAACGATGAAGAGCTTCGGAAAAAGACCGCTAAATTTTGGGGCGAATTAAATAACTGCGAAATCAGCCCGGACCAGATTAACTGTTTGGGTTGCCGTTCCAAAGGGGTCAAGAATGTCTATTGGCATTTATGTGAGATACGTAACTGTGTGATGGAGAAGGGTTTTGACACTTGTGGCGACTGTCCTCAGATGGAGAACTGCTCAATATTATCAAAACTTACGGAACACAACAAGGAGGCGTTATCGAATCTAAAATGCTGCTGTAGTAAATAGTGTTTTTAACATATTGGTTATTACTTATTAACAAACCGTTTCTCACCGATGAATGATATTGTCGGTGAGAATTTTTTTAACATTGGTGTCTGCCAAACAATAGCAGTTGTTTGCGTAACGAGCCATAAAAAAAGCTTGAAGAAGAACCCTCAAGCTTTTGATATTGACATTATTCATTAGTATTATTCTACGGTCACCGATTTTGCGAGGTTCCTTGGCTGGTCAACGTTACAGCCACGCATCACTGCAATGTAATAAGCAAGCAGTTGAAGCGGTATTGTGGCAAGAAGAGGAGAGTAGGTGCAGACGGTGTCAGGTATTTCAATAACATAGTCCGACATATTTTTGACGAGTTCGTCTCCTTCTGTGACTATACTGATAATCTTTCCGTTGCGGGTTTTCACTTCTTGAACGTTTGACACCACTTTCTCGTAAGTGCTTTTGTTTGTTGCGATAAAAATCACCGGCATATCCTTGTCGATAAGGGCGATAGGGCCGTGTTTCATCTCTGCGGCGGGGTATCCTTCTGCGTGGATATATGATATCTCCTTGAGTTTCAGAGCACCTTCAAGGGCGACAGGGAAGTTTTGGAGGCGACCGAGATAGAGTGCGTTGGTGCAGTCTTTCCTCTGAGTGGCTATTTCCTTCACTATGTCGTTGCTTCTTTCTAACGTTGTCTGAATTTTGTCGGGGATAAGGCTCAGCTCATGGATGAGTTCGACGACCTTTGATTTTGGCAAATAGCCTGTTAGTTCTGAGAGCCGAATGGCGAGCATTGTCAGCACTGTTACTTGGGCGGTGAATGCCTTGGTAGAGGCGACGCCAATTTCCGGGCCAGCATGGGTGTAAATGCCGGCATCCGTCGCACGTGAGATAGATGAGCCAATGACGTTGCATATTCCAAGCACTGTCGCGCCTTTCTCTTTTGCAAGTTGGATGGCTGCGAGAGTGTCGGCTGTCTCTCCCGACTGTGATATGGCAATCACCACGTCGTCAGGGTGTATTACCGGGTTACGGTATCTGAACTCAGAGGCATATTCCACCTTAACCCTTATCCCGGAATAAACCTCGATGAGGTAACAACCCACTTGAGCGGCGTGCCAAGAGGTGCCACAGGCTACTATAATGATATTGTTTGCATGAAGGAGCTTGCTCTCGTAATCGAATATTCCACCGAGCGTCACGGTGCCAAGCTCAGGGTGAAGCCTGCCTCTCATGGTGTCTCTCACAGTGTTGGGCTGTTCGTAAATCTCCTTTAACATGAAATGCTCGAATCCTCCCTTCTCAATCGACTGCAGGTCAAGCTGTAACTTCTTTATTTCCGGGGTCATCTTTACGTTGGTTGTGGTCCTTATCTGAAGATCCTCTCCAAGCTTTATTTTTACAACCTCCTCATCATCAACGTATATCACATCTGAAATAACGCCAATCATAGGGGTTGCGTCTGATGCCACATAATATTCGCCATTGCCTACACCAACAACCATAGGGCTGCCTTTGCGAGCCGCAATCAAAGTGTCGGGATGCCCCTTCTCCATAAGCACAATGGCGTAAGCTCCGTTGACACTGTTAAGCGCGACACGCGTAGCCTCATATAAATCAAGGTTATGCGTCGTTTTTATCTCTTCAATAAGGTTCACTAACACCTCGGTGTCGGTGCTTGAATGGAACTCATATCCGCGAGAGATAAGCTCTTGTTTTAAGGTGAGGTAATTCTCGATTATGCCGTTGTGTATCAAGGCGATGTTTCCAGAACGGGAATAATGCGGATGTGCGTTGACATCGTTAGGCTCCCCGTGTGTAGCCCATCGTGTGTGCGCTATGCCGATGGTTCCGCTAATATCTTTATCCTTTGTAAAACTCTCTAAATCAGATACTTTGCCTTTTGTCTTGTAAATGTTTAACTCGTTATCGCTATTGATAAGACCGATACCGGCACTGTCATAACCTCTATATTCGAGGCGTTTTAACCCATTAATTAATATAGGGTACGCGTCTTTTTGTCCAATATATGCAACTATTCCACACATAATATAAAATTTTATCACTCAATTTTTCATTGCAAAAATAGAAATATTTTTTTACTAACCGCAATATTTTTTTAATATTTTTGTGCGATGAGTGAAAAATGGGAAATATACGCAGATTGGAACCCGTGGCATGGCTGCACAAAGATTAGCCCGGGCTGCAAATATTGCTATGTCTATCGTCAAGATGCCATGTATGGAAGCGATACGGCGAGCGATATTGCAAGGAAGACAGCCAATTTCAACCTTCCGGTGAAGAGAAAACGTGACAAGACTTATAAAATCCCGCCGGGGAAAATCATCTTCACCTGTTTCACCTCCGACTTCCTGTTGAAAGACGCTGACGAGTGGAGGCCTGAATGCTGGGCTATGATGAAGCAGCGCAGCGACTGCCTCTTTTATTTCTTCACAAAGAGAATCGACAGGTTGGAGCGTTGCCTGCCTCCCGACTGGGGCGACGGCTATGACAATGTGCTCATCGGCTGCACCGTCGAAAACCAAGCAATGGCTGACTACAGACTACCTATCTTTAAGTCGCTGCCTATCAAACACAAATCCATCATCGTCTCCCCAATGCTGGAAAAAATGGACATCTCGCGCTATCTTGACGATACTATCGAGGAAGTGGCAGTGGGTGGCGAATCCGGCGTTGACGCACGTCCTTGCAATTACGACTGGGTGTTAGAAATAAGAAGGGAATGTGTCGAAAAAGAAATAGCATTCCGTTTCCATCAGACAGGCGCTAAGTTCATAAAGGACGGGAAAATGTATAGGATTATGCGCCGATTCCAACTCAGCCAAGCCCATAAGGCAAATATTGATTACCTTATAGGCGATTATTTCGTCCCAATAAAGCCTAGGAACAAATGGAAAGAGTCTGATTATCACCTTCATTTCGACTGCCAAGACGAGATTTGAAAACTATATTTGTAATTATTCCAAATAAAGTCTCTTTATTAAAAGAAAAGTGTATTTTTGCACATTAAAATTGAAACGCTATGAGCAATAATATTTGTGGTGGCAATTGCGATATCTGTCTGCAGGGCGCGGGTTCTGCAGAGAAGCCTCTAAATAAAAATTTACATATTTGTGTTGTGGGTATGTCGGGAAGCGGACAAGACTCCTTGTTGCGGCAGCTTGTAGATGCAAACGATAGTGCAGCAGGCGCATCGGCGAACAATCAAAGGTGCAGGCTTAAGTTCTCTGCAATAAGTGACGAATCAGAAAATGTTGACATTCAAGTTGTTGCACGAAAAGTAGCAGGTTTTGTCGGAGACAATAATCCTGATTTAATCCTAAATATCGTTGATTCTAAACATTTAGAGCAAAGTCTTCAGCTCACTACGCTTCTCATTGATATGCACTGCCACATGGTCGTTGCCTTGAATAATTACAATTCTCTTCTTTCCACAAAACATTCCGTTGATTATGAGCAGCTTGGTAAGATGATGGGGTTCAGGGCTTATCCTACCGACAGCAAAGACGGCTCTGGCGTTAAAAGTCTTTTAAACCTGATAATCAATGCGGCGGTAAACAATGAGGGGGTGAAGCACACGCATGTGCCATACGGACAGGACCTTGAGAAGTCGATAGCAAGGATTGAGGGCTGCATTGGTGAGTCGAGGCTAAAGGTTTATGACAGCCGCTATCTTGCTGTCAGGCTTTTAGAGGATATGGAAGACGCGCGCCATCTGCTTGGTGACGTTGCAGACGATGTGGTGGCTGTCGCAGAAAATGAGACAAAGTCGCTCTTGAGGGAGTTCAAACTTGAACCCGCCAAGCTACTTTCAGATGCGAGGAAGGGATTCGTCCACGGAGCGTTGACGGAGACTTTGATTCATAGTGATGACAACAGCGACCACACTTTTATTCAGAAGATTGATGCTCTTCTCACCAACAAATGGTTAGGGCTGCCTCTGCTTCTCGGAATATTGTTCCTTGTCTTCCAAGCGACGTTCGTGTTGGGTGCCTATCCTCAAGAATGGATAGACAATGGGGTGAACCTTGTGGCAGAATGGCTCCGGACGACACTCCCAGAAGGTATTCTCAGCAGCATGCTTGTCGATGGGGTGGTGATGGGCGTCGGGGCGGTACTTGCGTTTCTGCCGAACATCATTATCTTATTCTTCTTCCTCTCGATGCTTGAAGACTCCGGATATATGTCGCGGGCGGCCTTCGTGATGGACAAGATAATGCACGTCATTGGGCTTCACGGACGCTCTTTCATCCCGATGCTGATAGGCTTCGGCTGCAACGTCCCCGCAATAATGGCTGCGAGGTCTATTGAGAATAGGAAAGACCGCATTCTCACTATGCTGATGATTCCTTTCATGTCGTGTTCGGCCCGACTACCCGTGTATATGCTCTTCGTGTCGGCTTTCTTCAGCAACTATAAGGCTTTAGTGATGATGTCGATATATGTCATAGGGATAGTGTTCTCCATTGTCTTTGCTTTTGTTATGAAGCGCACGAGATATTTCAGGCAGGAGGAGGCCGACTACGTGTCGGAGTTGCCTCCGTTCAGGAAGCCCACATGGAGGAACACGGGGGCGCACATCTGGGATCGAACCTCCGATTATCTGAAGAAGATTTCCACTGTGATACTCGCCTCTTCTGTGATAATATGGGCTTTAGAGTTCTTCCCCGCCGATGCCACTAATAACGGGGAGCACAAGGAGAAGTCGTATCTCGCAATGGTGGGGCGTGCCTTGGAGCCGGTGATGCGCCCTGTCGGCTTCGACTGGAAGATGAATGTCTGCATCTTGACTGGGCTCCCAGCAAAAGAAGCCATCGTCAGCACCATGGGAATTCTCTATCACGTTGATGATGAGAAAGGTTTCGCTTCACTCGTAAAAGCAATGAGGGACGATGTCTATACCGATGGGCCAAGGGCTGGGCAACATGTCTTCACTCCCGCTGTAAGCTGGGCGTTCATGATTTTCGTACTGCTCTATTTCCCCTGCATCGCCACAATATCGACATTAAGGAGGGAGGCTGGACCGAAATGGGCGGCGTTCACGGTGATGCATTCACTCGTCATAGCATGGGTGTCGGCATTCCTCATCTTCCAGCTTTTCGGTTAGAGGAGTCCTTGGCGCACAATTTCTTTCTGACCGGAATGTCGTAGAAACACATGCTGAGGTATCCGGATAACAAGCTCGCTGCACCACAGATTATCAGCAGAAACTCGTTATGCGAAGCGAGAAATCCCGTGCCACTAAATATTATCCCGATATAAAGGTAGATGAATGGGTAATGTATCGCATAAAGTGGATAAGAGATGTTGCCTAATAAAGTGACGGCTCTTGCTTTGTTACCTTGAGAAACAACGCACTTAGCAGATGTCATGAGTAAGACAGGAAAGAAGATAGCGATGCAAATAAACTCATAATAAACATTATACTTCCCTATTGACGGCACTGACAGAAGCAATATTAATAAGGTGCTGCAAGCCAAGAAAACGCAGAAGCCCTTCTCTTTGTGACTTTTATTCTTAAAAATACGTATCAGGAGAAGGCCGAGGCTGAAGTCGAACGACATCCTGAGGAATCCGCCCAAAATGCTTATCCCTTCCGACGACCAGCCGTATCCGAGGGTTCCGTATGGTCCCCAGATGCCTGTTGCAAGGAAGAGCATACCGCTTGCCACCACCCATGCCTTCAGGCTCCTTTCCGAAAACCTGCGAAGAAGAAAGGCATATAAGATGTTGCCGACATACTCGAAAAAGAGAGACCATAAAGGACCATCTAAGGGGAATATCTCTGTGTTGCCTCTCACGTCGAAAGCCTGAGGTGAGGGGAGGAGTAATAATGATAACAGGAAGGAAATGGCTATTGCCAAGCCACCCGGAAATGTGGAGTCCCACCGCATTGCTCCTTGTGCGACGAACACCCCTAACCCTAACACCACTCCCAAAATCACCATGGGATGAAGCCGAATAAGACATTTCTTGAAAAACTTTAAGTAAGACATCGTATCCCATTCATTATTATAGGCATATCCCATCACAAATCCAGATAAGATGAGGAAGAAGTCAACGGCGAGGAACCCGTGGAAGAGCATCTGTTCCGGCTTGTTCTGACTAAATGCAATGGCCTCGAAAAGGTGATAAAGGAGGACCATCAGGGCGGCGACCCCTCTCATGCCGTCAAGGCAGATGAAACGCTTTCTTGTATCCATGGCGAGTTTCTATATCAGCGATGCGAGATGAAGTATGAAAATCCAGCCTGTCAGTGTGATGATGGAGAAAAGTGTCGTAAGCACAATGATGCTTGATGTCAGCACCTCGTCGTTACCCATCGCCTTGGCCATGATGAAGCTTGTCACCGTAGTGGGAGAGGCGAGTAGCACGAGTATTGAGACGAGCTCCTGATAGCGGAAGCCGAGCATGATAGCGAACGGAAGGAACACCGCAGGCAGCGCGATGAGCTTGATGAAGGTGGCAAGCAACGCAGGCTTGATTTTCTTTATCGCCTTTCCTCCCTCGAAACTCGCACCTACACATATCAATGCGAATGGAGTGGCTGTCTGCGCTATACCATTAATCGTCCTGTCAATAACCTGAGGATAGTCCATCTCTAATAACGATGACAACAAACCGAGGATGACACCCCAGATGATAGGGTTCTTCGCAATGTTGACCATGGCTTTTTTTATCACCGCCCTCTTGTCACCTTTATCATTGTCCTTCATACCTTTAAATGTAAGGACCAGAACGGAGTACGAGTTAAAAAGCGGCACTACGCCAACAATCATCATGGGAGCCATGCCGGCACTGTCGTACATGTTCTCGATAAAGGCGATGCCAAGGACCGCCGCACTGCTTCTGAACGCACCCTGAATAAAAGCTCCTTTCTCACTCTCCTCCTTCATGAAGATTTCCGTTAATATCCATATCAACGCGACCATGACGGTGGTAACAACCATGCAGTAAATCAAAAGGTTGAAACTGAAGTTGTTATGAAAATCAACGGAGTTAAGGTCCTTGAACAATAATACCGGAAGTCCTATCTTAAAGACATAATCGTTGGCCTTGATGGTAAAGCTCTCATCAATGATTCCAACCCTCCTGATAACCCATCCTATTATCATTATCAGGAATATGGGCATTGTAGCATTTACGCTGAAAATCAGACTGTTCACAATGTTTTGACTTAAAAATTTTAAAGTGCAAAATTATACATTTTTCAAATATAAATTCCACAAAGGAGATATTTAGGTAGCAAATCCCTCATGCCGAAATGAAAGGCACGGAAAAGTAATCGCTATGATGGTTATTATATTGTTTATCAATCATTTATCTTTAATAATTGAAACAAAAAGTCTTCTGCATTATGTGTCGTGCAAAGGTCTGATTTTCACTTTTTTATTCAAACCCGCATGGGAACTATATTTTCTGATGCCGATTATCTTTGCCACTTGCGATTCTTTTGTATCTTTGCAAAAAAAATCATGGCAGACGGATATATAGAAAAGAAGATGGAGGATTTTAAATCTAACTCCCGGAAGGTCAATGTGAAACATCATTCTTTAGATGCGTTGAT
>SAMEA3663112__coassemble_143_pt1 | contig 19377 bp, 13 predicted proteins | sample SAMEA3663112__metabat2_low_PE_007 | metagenome-assembled genome bin SAMEA3663112 (sample SAMEA3663112) | pig gut metagenome | biome: pig gut; feature: pig-associated habitat; material: faeces | place: Denmark | collected 2012
AGGGCGAGCCACGCTATGTGAACTCTATCGACAAAGCCGCATGGGACATGATCCTCGGCAAAGCAGGTAAACTTCCTGGCAAACTCGACCAAGAGATTGTTGACCTCGCAAAGAAGAAAGGCTTCGAGTTCTACACCGGAAACCCACAGGACAACTATCCTGATGAGCTCGACCGCTACATCAGCGAGATGGAGAAGAACGGCTGGGAGCGCGGCCAAGACGACGAAGAGCTCTTCGAGTTCGCAATGCACGAGAAACAATATCGCGAATTTAAGTCGGGTGAGGCAAAACGCCGTTTCAACAAAGAGCTTGAAGATAAGATGAAAGCTAAGATGGAGAAAGGCGGAGTGACCGTGAGTGCCAACGAGTTACGCGCAATGCGCCACCCAAAGGCAGAGGCAATCACAGCACCGGCAAGCGGAAAAATCATCTGGGAGATTGATGTTGTGGAGAAATCTATGGCACCAGCCACCGGCAAAGAATACAAAGAAGGCGACCTGTTCTGCTATATCCAGACACAGTACTGCAACGAACCCGTCTATACTAACTGGAGCGGCAAACTCGTTGAGGCTGTAGCAGAGCAAGGCAAGAACGTCGCTAAAGGTGACATCATCGCTTTTATTGAAAAATAAACACACTAAGCTAAAATCGAAAAAACTTGTAAAAGTTAGAAATGAAAAAAACCTTCATCACCATCATAGCGGTACTGATGACATTGTCGTTATCAGCACAAGGAAGGTCTATATTATTGGAAGAGAACTTCAACAGCGTGATGTTCCCTACAGGTTGGCAGAAAATGGGAGATGGCACCTCAAACTGGCACATCTCCCAGAGCAACCTTGCAGGCGGTGACTTCAACGAGTTAAAACTCGACTGGACCCCAATATTTAACGGCGTCGCCCGCGTGGTGACTCCTCCATTAGACCTTACCGGCATGCAGTCAGTAGGAATGTCATTCGTCCACTTCTTCAACAACTTCGACGGCGAACACACCCTCTCGATAGAGACATCGTCAGATGGCGGCAACACATGGCACGAGGCATGGTCCCAACATCATGTGCAAACAGAAATCACAAACCAGTATTCTGAGTCAATACAGATTAGCACAAGCGACATCGGACACAGCTCTGTCTTGTTCAGCATCACCTACAATGGCAATACCGACAAACTCACCGCATGGTATTTCGACGACATCACCATCTTCGAGATGCAGAGCCTGAACCTAAGCCTTAACAGCATTGACATTGACGACGTCCTCACAGCCGGGAAAAACGAGGTGTTTTTCACAATAGAGAACAAAGGCTCACAGCCAATCAGCAACTTCACCGTTTCTCTCTCGGTAGATGGAGAGGAAATTGCTGAAGAGACATTCAATGATGGCATGGAGTCTCTCGAAATAAGGCAGTACTCCTTTATCTCCCAAGCATTCCTTATGCCGGAGAATAAAAACATCTGCGTGACTATCAAAAGCATCAACGGAGGAAACGACGAAGATCCTAACGATAACACCATCACAAAGGAAATAAACGTTTCAAAAGGTAAGACGCAGACAATAGCCATGATAGAGCATTTCTCAAGCTCCACATGCGTACCTTGTGTCAACGTCAACGTTAAGATGTCCGAGATATGCAACAACAACCCGGGAAAATACACCTATACAAAATACCAGATGAACTACCCAGGCCTCGGTGACCCTTATTACGTCGCTGACTGCGGAGTGAGACAAGCCTATTATGGATACAGCGGAGTGCCTATCGTCGTTCTTACCGGCAGACATCTTCAGTTCCAGGCATTTACACAGGAGCTGTTCGATCAAGAATATGAGAGACCAGCATTTTGCGAGGTGAGAGGAACATTCTCGGTCGAAGGCAGCGTGATAAATGTCAAAGCCGACTTCATGTCGTTATGCGACAATAGCGAAGCAAAAGCCTTCATCGCAGTGAATGAGAAAGAGACAACAGGTAACGTTGGAACAAATGGTGAGGTGGCATTCCACCATATCTTCATGAAATTCATAACCAACAATAACGGCGATGAATTGAATATCAACGCTGGAGACTATCAGCACCTCGAATACTCCATCGACCTCTCATCAACAAACGTTGAAGAGTACAACGACCTTGAAGTTAGCGCATGGATACAGAACTACGACAGCCAAGAAGTGCTTAACAGCCATTTCCTCTACGAAAACGCCAGCATCTTCCCTTATCCTGTGACAAACCTCACACTGGATTACGACGGGACAGAGACACTGACCGCAACATGGGTTAAACCAGAACAAAGCGACCCGGTTTCGTATAAGGTATATGTTGATAATGAATTAGTTGCAGATAATGTCACCGAGACATCTTTTTCTATCCCTGTCTCAAGAAACGAGTTACATAGCGTCTCAGTAAGAGCAAACTATGAGGACATGGAATCGGTCTTGGTAACCGAACTGATAGAGATAGTATATGATGATATTCAAGAGACTGAGGAAGCCCAGGTGTCAGTATTTCCAAACCCAACATCAGGCAGGGTGGTAGTAAGCGGGGAGAATATCGAACAGATAGAAGTGATAAACATCTTAGGACAGAAAATCATGTCGGTAGATGTGAACTCGCAGCACACCACAATCTCAATGAATGACTATCCGAACGGAGCATACATATTATTAATTAATGATAAATACGGGAACACTTCAAAAAGCATTCTCGTCAAACAGTAATATTTTTATTTTTAACATATTGTATTAATTTAATTTTATCAACTATGAAAAAAACTTTACTATTTGTCTTTTCATTGTTACTTAGCGTCACAATGATAGCACAAACAAAAGCTCAATTCATCAAGGAATCGTTCAACGGCACCAACATGCCTACAGGTTGGACAATAGCTGGTCTTGGACAGACAAGCTGGTCAATCAGCCAGACAGCCAATGCCGGAGGTAAAGCAAACGAGTTGCATTTGACATGGAATCCACAGTTCAACGGTATTTCACGTGTTGTCATGCCAGCAGTTGACCTCACAGGTGTTGACAAGCTCGTCTTCTCATTCAAGCACTGCCTCAGCAACTATTCAGGTTCACACACTATCGGTATCGCCACATCATCTGACGGTGGTACAACATGGAATGAAGGCTGGTCACAATCATACAGCCAGTCGAACCAATTCTCTGTGACAGAGTTCATTGAGACTCCAGATATGGGCAACGACAACGTTCTCCTCTGCATCTATTACAGCGGCGACAGCTACAACATCAACGACTGGTACTTCGATGACATCGATGTATATTCAATGGAGCAGACAATGCTTGCAATTCAGAGCATCAACTTACCTTCAAGCACAGCAGGAAGCCAGTTTGAAGTCCCATTCACAGTTATGAACAAAGGTATTGAGACCATCACAACATTTGAGGCAAGCTATCAGTTCAACGAGTTAGAAGAAGTGACAGAGACATTCTCATGCACACTTCCTTCACTCGCAACACACTCATTCTCATTCGGTGTTCCTGCAGAACTTATCCCAGGTTCATACGACGTCAAAGTGAGAATCAAATCTGTAAACAACAACACAGATATCAACGATGAGTTATCACAATCATTCTCTGTTGCAATGAATTCAGTTCAGAGAATACCACTCATCGAGCACTTCTCAAGCTCAACATGCGGACCATGCGTCAGCGTCAACAATGCGATGGGAACATTCTGCAACAATAACCCTGGCAGATATTCATACACAAAATACCAGATGAACTGGCCTGGAAGCGGTGACCCATACTACACAGCTGACGGTGGTGTCAGAAGAATGTATTATGCAGTAAACGCAGTTCCGAACGTAGTGTTCAACGGCACAAACATCGGTGCACAGGCTGTACAGCAGACCGCATTTAACAACGAGTGTAACATACCAGCATTCTCCGACATCAAGGGTTCATTCTCAGTTGACGGCAACACAATCAACATCATTGCCGACTTCATGTCATACGTTGACCTTTCAAATGTTAGAGCATTCATCGCAATTAACGAGAAAGTGACAACAGGCAACGTTGGCTCAAACGGTGAGACAGAGTTCCACCATGTATTCATGGCAATGCCTACAACAGCACAAGGCGAGACAATCAACATTGAGGCCGGTGACTACGTCCACATGGAAAAATCATTCGATATGTCTTCAACATTTGTTGAGGAAATGTCAGACCTTGAGGTTGCATTATGGCTCCAGAACTACTCAACAGCTGAGGTCTATAACAGCGCATTCGCATTAGAATACACAGAAGAACACCCATACGCAGTCCAGAACCTCCAATTCACACACGAGAACGACGGTGAAGACTTCGTAGCAACATGGGACGCTCCTCAATCAGGCAGCCCATTAAACTACAACGTTTATGTTAATGGCGAACTCGCAACAACAACAAATGAGACAACCTATTCAGTCGCAGAGACAGAAGGTTTCACATTCGTAGAGGTTGAAGCTGTCTATGCGAACGACCTTACATCTGTAAAAGTTGCTAAGACAATGACTTACTACAGCAGCACACCAGAGAACGTCACTGAATCATACAGCATCTATCCTAACCCAACAACTAACACCATCACTGTTTGCGGCAACGACATCAAAGAAGTTCAGATCTTCAACATCTGTGGTCAGAACATCATGACAGTCAACGGCACAAACAACGTAAAGGTTAACCTGAGCAATTATGCAGCAGGCATCTACATGGTGAAAGTTATCGACAACAACGGTAATTCAACAGTAAGCAAAGTCATCAAGAAATAATCTCTTGTGATATAATACCAAAAGAGGGCGAAACGTCTCGCCCTCTTTTTTTTAGCCTTCAAACCTATAAAGGTTATAAAGGACCTAATATTAACAAAAAAAATCTTAAACTATCATATTTGATGTTCAAGGTCACGTTACCAATTAAGGTTATTTGTAACGAAATCCTTTATCTCCTCTTTAGTAGCGTTCACTCCGAACACATGGTCAGGTTTTAGATAAGAAGCGTCATGTGAATCCATGAAATGTTTCTCACCACCGCCGGTGATATTCAGCATGATATAGTCATCGGCTCCAACTTGCTTATTATCAACTGCTTGGATAAGGGAAGCCGTTGCAACGCCAGAGGCAGAGTAGATATCGACACCTTCGAGCTCTTCAAACATCTTACAAGCGGCGCGGAGCTCATCGTTCGACACAGCGAACATATCGCCATTAGAATCGAGGAGTGCGTCGAAGAGTCCACCGCAAATCGAGTAAGGAGGCTTACGGTTAGAGAGCACCTTCGCACAAATCGCAGCCGCGTCATGGCGAGCCTGTTCGGCGTCATAAGGTAGCATTGCGCGAGACGACTGCTTCCATGCGTCATACATTGGAGTAAACGGTTTGTTTTGAGAGACGAAGAGACGTGTCTTAGTGTTTCCGAAACGTCCGTCTTCAATGAAACGCAAGTTAGCCTCCCATGCGGCTATTGCGCCGGTGCCGCTGCCGACAGCTTGGAAATAGAAGTCAGGGATGCGTCCCATGAAGGTAGTGGCAGAAAGCATTGTGGTGCCCATGCCATCGCGACGGGCAATGTTCTTTGCACCACCCTCAGCGAAGAACCCGTCAAGCTCGCAAACGATATTTCCAAGATTGATAGCGTCAAAATAATCGCTTCCCGACTCTGTGCATAACAGTTTCACACAAGGGTTCAGCGGTTTCTCAAACCATAACGCGTTGATATTATCTTCCGGCACCGTCAGCAGAAGCTTGATATTATTATCCGAACACACCTGAGCGAAGGCACGGGCGGTATTACCAGCCGAGGAGACAACCATCACCTTGTCGAGCTGCTCCGAATCAAGGCGGGCACATACCGAATATGCCTCCGTCTCCTTGAATGAACATGTGCGCATCTTAGCTCCAATAGCCGGATAATATCCATTGAAAGTAATAAATAAATTATTAAGCCCTAATGCCTTAGCAAGCCCCTCACTCTTGTATGTGACAGGACATGAAGGATGTTTCAACAATTTCTTTATAGGTAACCAATCAGCAAAACGATATAGTCCGAGGCTCTCATCATCCTTCACCTCCAATTGTTTCTTCTCATATACTGCACGAATCAAACTCGGCTTCTCCGCATTCGGGAAATCAAGCATCCAACCATTATCGTCACATGTGCGGCCATCTGCTACACAAGAAATCTGGTATTTTGTAGGTTTAAAACTCATAACTTTAAATTATGTTGCAAAGATAGTAAAACATTTTACTAAACGACATAAATTTTTTATTTTTTTGAAAATAAACAGTGAGAGGCGATAAAGGCATATAATATAAGGTGAAGAAGCAATATTTTTGAAAAAAGAAGCCGTTTTCAAAGTATTTAAAATCTTTTTAAAATAATAGACCTCATTAGAAATAATTTACTATTTTTGTACACAAAAAATTAAGCCAACATGAAAAGAAATTTGAAGTGTACACTATTCTTTGCGTCTGCACTATTATTAGCATTGCAAACGACAATACAGGCACAGAATAACGATAAGCCTGTTTATCAATTTGTTGATGACATAGAGGTTCCTCACACCATTGTACAGAACCAAGGAAGTTCGGGAACATGCTGGGACTTTGCCGGCACAGGCTTCGTCGAGGCCGAGATATTAAGGAAATACGGCGTAGTCCTCAATCTATCAGAGATGTATTTCGACCGCTGGGCATACAACACCAAGTTCGAGAAATACGTAAGGCTTCACGGGGAGTCAACAATAAGCTGTGGAGGCGAAGTTATTGACGTTCTTTATGCTCTGACAGAAAAAGGAATGATTCCGCAAGATTACTATACAGGCTTGGTCCTTGGGGAGGACAGGCATAACCATTGGGAGATGCATAGCCTTATCAACGAGTACGCAAAGGTTGTTATCTCAAAGAAGAACGGACGCCTCATGCCCGGAGTATATCCTAAGATGATGGACAAGATTCTTGACGTTTATCTTGGAGAGGTGCCTACAGAGTTTGAATATGAAGGTGTAAAATACACTCCAAAGACCTTTGCCGAGAAATATCCGTTAAACATCGACGACTATGTACAGATAGGAGCATACCTTCATAAAGAGATGTACAAGCCGTTCAACATCTATATTCAGGACAACTGGACGGCCACTGACACCTACAACATGACGCTTGACGAGCTTATGGAAGAGCTTGACAACGCGTTAAACAACGGATACACAGTAGGTTGGGCGCAAGATGTCAGCGACAAAGGCTTCTCACGCAAGGCTGGAGCCGCCGTTGTCCTCACCGACGACATCGAGAAGATAAGACAAAGTGACCCAAAGAGATACAAGAAGATGACAGATGAAGAGATACGCGAGAGCATGTACAAATTCGAGAGTGTGATGCCAGAAATAGACGAGGTGACCGATGAGATGCACCAAGAGGCATACGACACATGGAACACCACCGATGACCACAGCATGCTGATAGTAGGAATAGCTCACGACCAGAACGGCAACAAATATTATAAGGTGAAAAACTCATGGGGAGAGGCCGGCGAATATAAAGGATATTGGTACTGCTCCGTTCCTTTTGTAAGGCTCCACACCATCTTCTTCACCCTGAACAAAGAAGGCTTGACACAGTCAATGAAAGACAAATTAAATATTAAATAATCTAAAAAAATGAGATTCAAACATTTGATTTTGGCAGCTGCAATGATAGCAAGCGTGCCAGCTTTCGCACAGGAAGCAACAGAAACAGAAGAAGAAGGCTACAAATTTGAAGTTATCAAAGAATTGCCTATCACACCTGTAAAGGACCAGAACATGGCAGGTACATGCTGGTGCTACTCATCACTCGGATTCTTCGAGGCAGAACTCCTTCGTATGGGAAAACCAGAGTATGATTTCTCTGAGATGTACATCGTTTACAAGACTTATCAGGACAGAGCTGACAAGGCTGTACGCACACACGGCGATGTCTCATTCTCTCAAGGCGGCTCATTCGGTGATGTCATCTATGCAATACGTCATTACGGCCTCGTCCCTGACGTTGAGATGAGAGCTGGACAGATGCACGGTGACAGCCTCTCCGACTTCAGCGAGTTCTCTTCAGTATGCGACCCATTCATCGACGGTGTCATCAAATGCAAGACACTCCAGCTCGGCACAGACGAGAACCACACTCCTCTCTGGAAGAACGCCCTCAACGGCATCCTCGACGCTTATCTCGGAACATGCCCTGAGACATTCGTTTACGAAGGCAAGGAATACACTCCTCAGTCATTTGCCGCATCAACAGGCCTCAACATGGACGACTATGTCAACTTAGCATCATTCGCACACCAGCCATGGTATGAACCTTTCGTCATTGAGGTTCAGGACAACTGGCGCTGGGGCACCGCTTACAACCTTCCTATAGATGAGTTCATGGCCGTCATGAACAACGCCATCGACAAAGGCTACCCTATCGCTTGGGGCGCCGACGTCAGCGAGAGAGGCTGGCTCAGAGGCAAGATGTCAGGCATCTGCGTACTCCCAGACATCAAGAACGAGTCAACAGACAAAGCCGGAACAGACTATGCACATTGGAACGGACTTAGCGCAGCCGACAGACAGAAAGAGGCTATGAGCAAACCTACCCCACAACGCTGGGTCAACGACCAAGACCGTATCGACGCCTACAACAACTACGAGACAACTGACGACCATGGAATGGTTATCTACGGCAAGGCAAAAGACCAGATGGGCAACGAATATTTCATGGTTAAGAACTCATGGGGCGAAGCCGGTAACTACAACGGAATATGGTATGCCTCAGAAGCTTTCGCACGCTACAAAACCTTGAACATCATCGTTCACAAAGACGCTCTTCCAAAAGACATCAAGAAGAAACTTGGTATCAAATAATATCATCTTTTAACACATTGTCGGAGACGAATACTTTCTATTAGGATTCGTCTCCGATATTTTTTACTGAAAAAAGAGATTAATCAACACACTATTAATTCAGAATTAGTTATAACATACTGATAAATCTCAATATAAAGGCATAATATAAGATTACAATCATCATTTCACCCTATTTTATCACTCCTATTTGTTTACCGCTTATTGTATCTTTCCTCTCTATACAAAACAATATTCACATAATAGCAAGACATACTTATTATAAGCAGGCACGTTTGGATTCAAAAATTTGCAATGGCAATCAAAGTCAATGGAAGTTAATACTTTTCTATTGTCTGCCTTGCAAATGTTTTTTGTTTAAAAAATAATAACTTTACTGCTATTTTTTGTACCTTTGCATCACTACCATGATATCAAGCAACAAATCAAAGGAATATTAAAATAAACATTGATAAAGTTATCAAAATTATATGCCAAAAAAACAAAAAATTTCGCTTTCACGTTTGGAGTCTTTCTTGAAGGCTCAATGCGACCGTTTACGTACCAGCATGGATGCAGCGGAATACAAGAATTATATCATTGCACTGCTCTTTCTGAAACGCATCAACGACCAATTTGAGATAGACCGCATAGCACTGAAGGAGTCGCTCCGAAAGCAATATCCCGACGCAGACGACAACGACATAGCAAACGAGTTGGATATTCCGGAAAAATACAACTGCTACGTTCCGGGAAAAGCCCGTTGGGAGTTTGTATTGAACCCGACAGACGACGAAGGCGCAATTATCAGTTACGCCGACGCTATCACCACAGCGTTGGCCGAAGTGGAAAAATCCAACTCGGCACTGCTTTCGGGTGTGTTGAGCAAAACTAAATTCAACGAACTGAACACCAAAGGCGAACGCATTCTCGACGAGGAAACACTCCGAGCGCTACTCAACGACTTCAATGATTTTCCGAAACTACAGGACGAGAATTTCGAGTTTCCCGACCTGCTTGGTGCCGCATACGAATATCTGATAAAATTCTTTGCAGAAAGTGCCGGCAAAAAGGCGGGCGAATTCTATACGCCTTCCGAGGTGGTTTACCTGATGGGGCAAATACTGCAGCCAAAGGAAACCGACGAGATTTGCGACCCGACCGTTGGTTCGGGCGGTTTGCTGATTACGATGCACAACTACGTAGAAAACCGCTACGGCAGTGCCGAAAGACTCACACTGCACGGACAGGAAAAGTTCGACAGCCCGTATCAGATGTGTAAGATGAACATGATTTTCCACAACATTCGCAATGCACGCATCGAACAGGGCGACACCCTACTGACACCGAAACTTACCACCAACGGCACACTCAACCAATACGATATTGTGGTGGCCAACCCGCCGTTCTCGCAGAACTACACCACCGCCAACATGCAGTTTAAGGAGCGTTTCCGGAATTGGATGAGCAAGAAGAAACAGGCCGACTTTATGTTTGTGCAACACATGATTTCGGTACTGAAAAACAACGGGCGCATGGCGGTAGTGATGCCACACGGCGTACTGTTCCGAGGCGGCGAGGAGCAGAAAATGCGCCAACGCCTCATTACGGGCAGCGAAACCGCACCAAGTTGCATTTTGGAATGTGTTATCGGACTGCCACAAGGATTGTTCTACGGCACCGGCATTCCCGCTTCGCTGCTGATTATCAACAAGGCGGGAGCCACCGACCGCAAGGGCGTGTTATTCATCAATGCCGACCGAGAATACAGGGAAGGCAAAAACCAGAACTCGCTGCGCCCCGAAGACATTGAGAAAATCAGTTACGTCTATCACAACAAGATAGAAATCGACGGCTACAGCCGCTTGGTGTGCAAGGAAACGCTTGAAGCCGAAGATTTCAACTGCAATATCCGCCGCTACGTGGACAATTCGGAGCCGCCCACGCCGCAGGACGTGAAAGCGCACCTGCAAGGCGGCATTCCCGAAACAGAAATATTGGCGCTGAAAACCATGTTCGACTGCTACAACGGTCTGCAGAACAATATTTTCACGGCGGCAACCGATGGCTACGCCCATTTTGCAGATGCCGTTACCGAAAAAGCCGACATCAAAACCATTATCGGCGAAAGCAAAGGAAAACAGCAAGTCGCCGATGATTACCACAAGGCAATCGAGACCTTCTGGACAGCTTCGGATGCCGATTTGGACGCACTGCACGGCGGCAGCCTGTTCGACTTCAACAACCAACTGACCGACCGCTTTGTCGCCACACTGACAAACCTGAACGTGTTGGACAAATATCAGGTGCGCGGTTCGTTCGCCCACTTCTCCGACTCGCTCAAAAGCGACTTCCGCAGCGTGCAGTCGAGCGGATGGACAGCGGAACTTATTCCCGACGATGAACTGATTGCCAACGAGTTCCCGGAAGTGCTGGCCGACCTGAAACGGCTCGAAAACCGCCGCGACGAGTTGGACGCCAAGTTTGCCGAGATTGCAGACCTCGACCCCGAAGAGTGGGACGCCGAGCAATACGAGGTGATGCCGAAAGCCGTCATCAGCGAGATAAAAGGCGAAATAAAAGAACTGAAAGCGCAAAAACGCGAACTCGCCAAACAACAGAAAGCCTTGGAGAAACGCCGCAAAGCCGGTGAGAACATGACTGCACAACTCGATAAATATGCGAATGATATTGCAAATATCGATGCACAAATGGCCGACAAAGAGACCGGCATTGCCCACCACGTGGCTCTGGAAAACGAACTCAAAGAGTGCCGCAAACAAATCCGTGAAATAGAAAGGAGCAAAGAGGCATTGGCCGACAAAGCACGCGAGCAGATTTCCGACACAGATGCCCGCCGACTGATTACGCAGCGCTGGCTCGCCACCCTGCACGACAACATTGCCGTCTATCTCGAAGCACACGCCCGACGCTTGCAGCAATGCGTGGAACTGCTGCACGACAAATATTCCGTCACGCTCCGTGATTTGCTTGACGAACGCGATGCGGCAACAGAGGAGTTGAACAAGTATTTGAAGGAACTTGGATATGAATAACGATGAACTCTTTTAAAAAGTGGCAAAAAATAAATAAAAAACACGATTTGAAAAATAAAAAAAGAGCTATTTGGTTTAATATCAATATTTTATCTAAAAAAGTTAAAATATATGGAAGAATGTACAACATACGATAAAAAGTCTTTGAAGACGGTTCAAGGAAAAACTGCTGATTTTCAGGAATTGGCAAAAGATTGCGTTGCCTTTGCCAATGCCAAAGGTGGATATTTGCACATTGGTATTGAAGACGGAGAAAATCTGCCACCCAATAATCAGCGTATCGATGCGGCACTTCCCGAAAAAATAATCAAGCGCATAAACGAGCTAACTATCAATGTGGGCTTACAGGCCAGTATTGTGACAGCGGAAAATGGTGGACAATATATCAATTTGAAAGTGTTTCCGTCGATGGCAACTGTTGCCAGCACAACTAAGGGACAATTCTTCTACAGAGACAGCGACGGAAGCCGTCCGTTGCTTCCCGATGAACTTACACGCCTGATGACTGACAAGCCCGCCTATTGCTGGGAAACGAAAGTATCGTTGTCTGTCAATTGGAAAAACGCTGACAACAGCAAATTGCAAAAGTTTGTTCAAGACATTCAACGGTCTGACCGTGTGTCCGATTTCGTGAAAGACAAGAATGAAGAAGAGTTGTTGGCTTACTATCAGATGATTGACGACAACGGACAGCTTACCAACCTTGGCGTGCTTTGGATTGGTAAGCCTGAGCAACGAGCAAGGCTTTTGTATTCGCCCATTGTGCAATATATTAAATACGATGCCGACGACAACAAGGTGCTGAAGTATGTTTGGGACGATTACCGTTTCAATCCGCAGGAAATGCTTGAGGACATTTGGCAGAAGGTACCCGATTGGAAAGAATCAAACGAAGTTTCAGACGGGTTATGGCGCAAAAACATTCCCGCATACGATGAAAAAGTGGTGCGCGAGTTGCTTTGCAACGCTCCTGCCCACCGCCCATATACAACCCGTGGCGGCATTTTCATAAAGCTCTACCCCGACCGTATGGAGGTTACCAATCCAGGATTGTTGCCGCTTGGTGTCACTGCAAGCAATATCTTGCAAAAAACCGTGAAGCGTAACATCCATTTAGCCAAAGTGTTCTACGACCTGCATCTGATGGAGGCAGAAGGTTCGGGTTATGACCTGATGTATGACAGACTTGTTTCGGCAGGCAAAGAAGCCCCAATGGTTGTGGAAGGTGACGATTTTGTTGAGGTTACTATTTACAGAAAAATTCTTGACTCAGAGAATTTGAAATTGCTCGAATTTGTCAATCAGAATTACTCTCTGACTCAAAAGAACCGCATTGCTTTGGGTATTATAGCCACCAAACAAAAGATTCTTTCCACAGAACTGTCACTGCTTCTTCAATTGCAAGAGGGAGAAAGAATGCGCTCGTATGTTGACAACCTTGTTAATATGGGCATATTGGTTACACGTGGACAGAAAAAGGGGAACGCCTTCCTTATTAACCCTAAATTGATTTCTGGGGCGAAACTCAATCAAAAGACGACTTTAAAAACTGTGGAGCCCCACCGTCTGAAATTGCTGATTGAGGAAGATTTACGCTTGCACCCGAAAAGCAAAATATCGGAAATTGCAACACGACTTCCCGATGCTGATATAAAAGACATTCGCAAGATGGTTTATTCTATGCAGGATGATGGTGTTTTAGAACGCGAAGGGGGCAACAAGAATATGACATACCAACTGGCAAAAAAAAAATAAATGAGAAACAAATTTGAAAATAAATATATGTAATTCGTTGTATATATGTTTGTTACGTTATTTTTATAATCACATAGTAGAAAATCAAAAGAAAAACAATTTACAATGAACAATGAAGACTGAGTGGGTACATAAAAAATTGGGAGACGATGATGTCGCAAAAATAATTATGGGGCAATCTCCATCTTCAGCATCCTATAACGATGAGAATATTGGATTGCCATTTTTACAGGGTTGTGCAGATTTTGGAGAAGTCTTTCCCAAGACATCCGTCTACTGTAATGAACCATTGAAAGTCGCTCCTCAAAATTCTATATTGATGAGTGTTAGAGCTCCCGTTGGAACTATTAATAAAGCAGATCAAAAATACATTATCGGGCGAGGCTTGTGCTCTATTGTTTCTCTAATCAACAACGATTACTTATACTATTATTTGCTACAAAACAAAAATAGACTTGAACAAAAGGCACAAGGATCAACATTTTTGGCAATCAATTCTGCAGAGGTAAATGATTTTGATGTTTCCTATCCCGAATCTCTTTCCACCCAGCGTCGCATAGCCGCCATACTCACTTCTGCCGACAAGGTGATAGCCGCCACGCAGAAAACCATAGCCAAATACAAGCAGATAAAGCAGGGAATGATGGAAGACTTGCTGAACGAACAATGTACGATGAACAATGTACAATGGAGGAAGGTGAAGTTGGGGGAATGCTGCGAAAGTGAACTGGGCAAAACCTTAGACGAAGGCAGAAATACCGGCTTATATCGACCATATTTATGTGCATTGAATGTGTTGTGGGGCAAAATTGACCGTTCTACAATAAAACGGATGCGAATAGAAGATTCTGAATTGGAAAGATATTTAGTAAAAAAGGGAGATTTATTGGTATGTGAAGGTGGCGAGATTGGACGATGTGCAATTTGGGACTATGACGATGTAATTTATTATCAAAATGCTCTTCATCGAGTAAGATTTTATGATGGATATGATGCTCGTTTTTTTATGTATCTTTTGTGCCATTACAATGATTTAAAACTGATTGAACAGTATGGCAAAGGATTGACTATAAAACATTTGAATCAAACCGCTTTTAGAAATATACCCGTTTGTGTTCCCGACCTTGCCGCGCAGCGTCGCATAGCCGCCATACTTTCGGGCATAGATGCGAAGATAGCGGCGGAGGAGAAGGTGCTGGAGAAATACGAGAAAGTGAAGAAAGGGTTGATGGAGAGGCTTCTGGAGGAAGATAATGATGAATAACAAAACTTACTAATTATGAGTATTTTAGATATTTTTACAGAAAAAAAGCAGAGATTGCCTAAACGAAATTTAAATGAGATAAAAAATGGATGTAGAATTCTATTTATTGATGACCAAAAATTTGATATTGTCGATAGATTGAAGAATCAAGAAGGTTGGAAAAATACAACTCGCATAAAAGATTTAGATAGTATTTCTCAGACAGAGTTGGTTGATGCTCACATTGTACTTGTTGATGTACAGGGCGTTGGTAAAAAAATGCAATGTCCTGATGAAGGTCTGGGTCTTATTGTTGCCATAAAAGAAAAGTATCCACAAAAGAAAGTAATCATGTATAGCGGGGAGTCTCAAGGGAAAATAGAAACTTTTCATAAAGCATGGAATGTGGCAGACCATAGACTGAAAAAAACATCCACTCAATACGAATTTAATAACATTATTGAAAAATTTGCCAAGGAAGCATTCTGTTTAGAAAATTGCATATCAAGAATAAAAACTGTTCTTTATAATGAATATGCAATTTCAATGAATGAACTGGAAATTGAGAAAAAATTAAACAAGGCTTTTTCTAAAGGCATTGATGAAGAGAACATATCATCTGTTTTCAACATCCAAAATGCAGCTGCTATTTCCGAAATAATTCAATTATTTCTAAGTTTCAAGTAAGATGGACATTTTTTATCATATAGTTCAAAATTCGACAGAAATTCTTATGTCAAATCTTTCTAAAGAAATGATAAAAGAAGCTGTTGATTTTCCTGTAGAATTTAAATCTGATATTATTGGAAGGATAAAAAGGCGAAGAGAAAAAATCTTTATTGATAACGGTTGGATATATTTGTGTATTGTCGATAATGACATTACAAAAAAGTATTTTAAAAAGTACCTTGATTTCTTAAAGTTGTTATATGAGCCATTGTGTAATATTCGCAAAGAATACTCAAATAAGTCTGAAGACAAGGTGCGAAGGCTTAAACATAACATCAATGGATACACTACAAAAATTCAGGATGAACTTGAAAATGTAATTCCATCCAACATTAACAATAGAAATGATTGGAAAACTGCTTTGTCACAGTTAGAAAAGGAAATTAGTTTAAAAAATGAGATTGTGGCAAAGGCTTTGCTACATATCTACAAAAATGTTCAATTAATCAAAGCAGAAATGGAAGTTTATGATATAATGAATTCAGATACTGCTAGTTTGAACATAATTGAGCATCCTATTAGAAAAGTTGTGGATTTGTCCGTTCAATCTTTTTTCTTGGATTTATTAGATAGAAATATCAATATAAAACATGGATTATCAACGGATAAGGTATTAATAGATTTCCCAACATTTTCTGTTGTACTAGGCCATATTTTGGATAATGTTGTAAAATATGCTTCGAGCAATTCTACATTAAACATCTCATTTGAAAGTTCAAAAGAAACTGTTAAGATTCTTTTCGCAATGAATAGCATACTTGTTGAACAGGAAGAATTGGACAGAATTTTTCTTGAGAAATATTCAGGACATTGGGTTACCGAATTTGAATTACAGGGACATGGCATAGGTATGTATTATGCAAAAAGATTAATTGAACTTAATAATGGCTCAATAGTTTTTAAAGCAGGTAAAGAAAAGTATAAATATGATGGCATTCCATATGCCGACAATACTATTGAAATTACTTTGCAAAAAGCGCAATAATAATATTCATCATCAATTATTAATTAGAACCATGTCCGAATACACCAACGTAGAACACCCCTTTCTCGAAAGGCTTCGCGAGATAGGCTGAAAGAATTATCATGAAAAAGTAGTATCTTTGCAAAATTATTCATCAATATAAAGATTAAAAATAAAAACCTCATTATGAGCAGAATTAAAATAAAAAACTTCGGTCCTATCCGTGAAGGTTTCGTTGATAACGACGGTTGGATGGACATTGAAAAAGTTACTGTATTTATTGGTGACCAAGGTTCTGGAAAAAGTACGGTGGCCAAATTGATTTCCACATTTTCTTGGCTTGAAAAGAGTCTTCACAGAGGAGATATTAAGGTTGAACAACTTAATGTCTCTGTATTTGAAACATTGTGTAAGCAGCAAGAGTTGGGAGAATATTTTTCGGAAAGTACCTTATTATGTTTTGAAGGCGATGTATTTGATTTCGAATGCGATGCAAAAAATAAGATATTTAAGGGTAAAGCACATCACCCCAAAAACGACCAATATATTTTGCCCAAGATTCAATATTTTTCAGCAGCAAGAAATCTTCTGACTATTTTATATAGCATTTCAACACAGAATATTGTTGATAAAGATGGAAATATTATCGAAAGGTCTTCAAATATCCCTTTTATGGTACGCGACTTGAATAAGGAATATTTAAGGGCATTGGCTGAACTTGCAAAAAATGGTTTTTCGCTACCACTTAATGAAACGAGTGTGTATTATCAGAATCACAGTACTTTCATAAAAGCTAAAGGTAAGGCTATATCAATGTCGGCGGCTTCAAGCGGGATTCAATCCATTACACCTTTGTTGCTTGTCAGCCATTTTTTATCCGAAGAAGTAACTACCAACATTTTGGATAGAATTCAAGACCTTGACGATAGTCGAAAAAAACAAATAGAAAATAATCTTGCCAAAGGAGATGCAAGCATAGTTGAAAAATATAGGCAACTCTGTAATTTTGGAAAAGGAATTTTAGCAAAAGAAGATGCTGTATTGTTAACAAAAAAACTTAAACAATACATTCCTTCATCTTTTATAAACATTGTAGAAGAACCCGAACAGAACCTTTTCCCCACATCTCAGCAAGAAGTGACAAACAGTTTATTAGAGTACAACAATGCTGTAAAGGAAAACAAACTGATAATATCCACACATTCACCATATATTTTGACTTCACTCAACAATTCAATTTTTGCAGAAGAAGTATTTGAAAAGACAGGGAAAGAGATTGTGTCTTATGGTAAGAATAGAAGAGTCGCTTATGCTGATGTTTCTGCATTCAAATTCGAAAATGGGAAAATAATCAGCATAAAAGATCAAGAAACCAGACTGATAAATGCAGATGCCATTGATGGTTGCTCTGCAAAAATTAATTCCGATTTTGATGCGTTGTTGGATATGTTGCCAGAAAATGATGATTGATGATGGATGTTCAAAATAATGGTATAAAAATTACGGATCCGGCATTTTCAACTGATGTTGAACTAAGCAATGACAAACGCCAGTCTTTTGTATTGAAAGGCGAGCATAAACGGAAATGGACAGCGGAAAATCCAAATAAACATATCGGGGTTTGTTTGAAAATAGATGACGCATTGATAGCAACAGAGAAGCAGAACAAGTGCGACTGCGGGCTTTTGTTGGATGATAATCGTTTGTATTTGGTCGAATTCAAAGGCGATGATTATAAAACCGCAGTAATCCAACTGACTGAAACAAAGAAATACTTTTTGTCAAATTATGCAGATTATGATTTGGCCTTTCATGCAAGAATTGTAGGAAAGTCTTTTCCCAAAGCAACAACAGAACTTCAAAAGGCAAAGATTGATTTAAAGAACAACTTTGGCAAGAATTACAAGCTATTTGAGAACAAAGGATCGGAAAAAATATGAGTGAATACACCAACGTTGAACACCCCTTTCTCGAAAGGCTTCGCGAGATTGGCTGGCAAGTGATAGACAAAGGCAGCGGCGGCATTCCGCAAGACCCGACCGAATCGATGCGCACTTCGTTCAGCGAGGTGATTCTAAAAGATGAGTTTTACAAGAAACTTGGCGAACTCAACCCGTGGATAACTGCGGAGCAAAAGGAATACTGCTACCGCAAAGTCACCGACATCGACAAGCCGCTCACCGATGCCAACCGCGAGATTCACAATATGCTGCTCGAAGGCATCCACCTGCTCACCAAAAACGAGCAGACGGGCGAGGACAACCCCACCGCCAAGGTCATCAACTTCGACAAATACGAGAAAAACTCGTTCATCGCCATCAACCAGTTCCGCGTTGATACCAACAACTCCAAGCCCTTCATCATCCCCGACATCGTCTGCTTTGTCAACGGTTTGCCGTTAGTGGTGATTGAGTGCAAGGACGAGAATGTGTCGGAACCGATGAGCGAGGCCTACGACCAGATAAAACGCTACGCCAACCAACGCACTGCCGACGACCCGTTTGCCGACGGTGTATCGGAAGGTTGCGAGCGGCTGTTCCACACCAACCTGTTCAGCGTCATCACGCACGGCATTGAGGCGCGTTGCGGCACCATCTCCGCCGATTTCGATTTCTATCTCAACTGGAAAGACATCTTCCCCGAAGAATACGCCAACGGCATCAACATCGAACCGAGCCAACGGCAGGAGATTCTCATCAAGGGAATGTTCAACCACGAAATTCTGATTGACATCTACCGCAACTTCACGCTCTTTATGCAGAAAGGCGACAACACCGTCAA
>SAMEA3663112__coassemble_180_pt1 | contig 16106 bp, 16 predicted proteins | sample SAMEA3663112__metabat2_low_PE_007 | metagenome-assembled genome bin SAMEA3663112 (sample SAMEA3663112) | pig gut metagenome | biome: pig gut; feature: pig-associated habitat; material: faeces | place: Denmark | collected 2012
ATTTTTTTTACTCAACCCTGATTATCACGGCCTTACACTGATGGGGACGGCGCAACACAACGCCTAAAAAGCCCAAAACTGCCATTTATCGCCGCAAATCCCACCAGATTATTACCCTCTCAACACACAAAATTACGCCAAAATGATTATTTCCTCAAAAAAACTCATCAACAACACGTCATAATATTTAGATATAACACTTGTATTTTTTGATAAAAAAGCCTTATTCAGTAAAACAAAACTGAAATTATAAAGAAACCACGCATAATAATTCTCAATCGCCATATCACCTTATTAATATAACACTGTTTAGAGTCAAATAATAATATCTTAAGAAAATTTTCATCTCGAAAAGATATTAAGAGAAATAACAACAAGTTCCCTTAGATTTGTCCGATTGTTCATAACTTCTTTGATATTTTGTTTCCATCTATATTTTTTGTTAGTACCTTTGCATTAAAATTTTAAATTTATGAAAATCCTACACACAAGCGACTGGCATCTTGGGCACAAGCTATATAATTTCGACCGGAAAGACGAGCAGCTTCATTTTTTGCGACAGATAGCAAAAATAGTAAAAGATGAGCGACCCGACGTAATGATTGTAAGCGGAGACGTATTTCATGTCGCCACTCCGAACATTGAGACACAGACTATGTTTGTTGATGAATTATTAAACATTCATAATCAATGCGATAGCATGTCGATTGTGGTGACTGCCGGCAACCATGACAGTTATTCACGACTGGAGATAGACAAAAACCTTTGGAAGAGGCATAACATACACATTATTGGGAACGTCTCTTCATTGGTAGAGCAACACCTTATTAATATAAATGGCAAAGGAATAATCGCGGCGGTGCCTTTTTGTTCCGGGAGGAATTTCCCGCAATTGAACGAAGACGATTCTCTTGACAGACAATCGTTATTTTTCAGTGAGTTACAGAAGAAAGCGGATGAGATTAACATCGACAACCTACCCATAATATTATCCGCCCATTTAGCAATAAAAGGCTGCGACATAAGAGGGCACAATCAGGAGAAGAACCAGTTGGGAGAGGAAATTATTGGAGGAATCGAATACTCTGACAGAAAAATATTAGGATTGTCGTATGACTACATTGCCCTTGGGCACATTCATCATCCGCAAGACATTGGTGATGAACATGTTAGATACTGCGGCACACCAATGCCGATTACATTTAACGAGGAATACGAGCATTCCGTCACTATAGTGGAAATAGAAAGTCATGGAGCACCTATAATAAAGAGAACCATTGAGTTAGACCTTCTAAGGCAGGTAAGGACACTACCTGATGAGAACAGGCAGCAGCCAACGGGAGCGACAGTTGAAGAGGCGTTACTTCTACTTGAAGAGATAAAGGACGAGGACGTATATGTGAGGCTGAATGTGAAGATTCCTTATGGGGGAAACCCCGCAGAAGCCAACGAGACTATTAGCAGGTGGTTAGAAAACAACCCACACAAATGCCATTTCTGCCTTATTAACCCAATAAGAGACGTGCCGCTATCAAGAAGCATCGAAGATAAGACACTGACAATGAATGAGTTAAAAGAAATGTCGTCAGAACAGATTGTAGAAATAGCCAATGCCGCGAAAGAACTATCTGACAAACAGAAAGAGATGCTCGCCCAAATAATTGAACAAATAAATCAAGAACAAGAAATTATTTCATAATGAGAATCAAAAAACTAACGATACACAACATAGCCTCAATAGCCGATGCCTGCATAGATTTCACAGAAAAGCCCCTCTCCGACTCCGACATTTTCCTAATCTGCGGCGATACAGGGGCGGGGAAAACAACAATACTCGACGCAATAAGTATCGCTCTTTATGGTAGAACCCCCCGATTCTCAAAAAACCGCTCAGGAAAAGACTCGATAGAGATTGCAGGAAGCCAGTCCGACAAAGTGGAACAAATAATGAGGCGCAACACCACATCGGCATTTTCCGAGCTAACATTCGAGGAAAAAGGCATCATCTATATCGCAAAATGGGAATGCCGACGTACCTATAACAAAATTGATGGCAAAATAAAGTCTCAGAACTCACTGACATTCAACGAAAAAACATATTCCAACAATATTGAAGAGCTAATCTCCGAAATAATTGGACTAAGATTCGAACAGTTCTGCAGGACAACACTCCTTGCCCAAGGAGAATTCACCAAGTTCCTCCTAAGCGACGACAATGAGAAAGCTGACATACTCGAAAAACTGACAAACACATCAAAGTTCTCCTTGATAGGGAAAAAAATATTTAGCGTCACAGCACAGAAAAAAAATGAGTACGAGTTAGCAAAATCAACCATCGATGATGCAACAAAAAAAATCCTGAGCGAAGAAGACAAACTAAACATAGAAACAGCATTGTCTCATCTCAAAAACGAAACAAACGCTATACAAAATGAGAGGGAAACCATCTCAAACAAGCTACAATGGATTCGAACATATAATGAGCTTTCAAAGAGACTTGAACAAATCAGCCAAAAAATCAGCAATATCAAGAAACAGTTAGAATCAGAAGAGTTCATTTCCAACAAACAGCTCATAGAAGAATGGGATAAGTCGGCAGAAGCACGTGTATTACTTAAAACATTGAAAAACAATATATTACGATATAATAATGCTACAAAAGAGAACAATATTCAAAAAGATATTTTCACAAAACTGACCGGCAACCTATTATGGCTCAAAGCTTTCCTATTTAAACAAATCGCAGAAAAAAAATCTATTGACGAATTGTTATCGGCACAGAAAACATATTCGAGCATGTATGAAAACTGCCAGACGATAACAGAGAAATTGTCGAACTATCTATATGATATACAAGCAGTTGAAAGACTCAGAAACGAATGGATAAGGACAAAAGAAACAAATGTCAAACTTGACAACGAATGTAGGACTGCACAAGCACAATTACACATTACCGAAGAAAACAACAGGAGAAAACAGCAAGAAATCGATATTGAGCAACAGAAACTTAACGATAAAAACAGGTCAGAACTCGATATACTCAACAACAGATATAACGATAATTTAAATAATATCAATGAGGCAATAAACGCATTACAGAAGCTCCAGCAAACTGAAAACGATTTCAGGGAAAAAACAGGGCGTATCGATAAACTGACAGATGAAATCAAGAAAGAGAAAGAGGAGCTAACAACATTATCAATTGAATACCAATCAAATAAAGAAGCATTTGAGCAGGCTGATTCATTATACTCACAACTATGTTTGGCAATTGACGATGTCGTTAAAAAATTGAGACACAGCATAAAAGACGGCGACAATTGTCCGGTATGCGGTCAGAAGGTGACACACGTCATTCATGATGAAGAGATAATGTCAATGATTGAGCCTCAAAGGATTAACCGAGAAAAACATAAAGAAGCGAAGGAGAGATCCGAGATAATGTACAATCAGAAAAAAGCCCTCATCGAGACAAATGAGAAAATGCTGGAAGATTATAGGAACAACATAGAAAACGTGCGTAAGACATTAGATGACGACCGCAATAATCTTGTTCAAAAACTGCAAAACTGCGGGATAGTCGTTGATTCGGACAATATAGAGCAAACACTCGAAAATGAGAAGTTAAAATTTATTAATAAGAGAAAAGAGACGACAGCCTTAATTGAAGAATGCAATATCTTAAGTAAAAAAATCAACAGCTTACAAAAAGAAAAAGACGAGAAAACCCAAGTCATTTATGAACAAACGCGAAAAAAAGTGGAAGAAGCCACACGGAGACTCGACAAGAGCAAACAAGAGCTATTGTCGATAGAGCAACAAGGGAGAAACTATAAGGAATCATCGGAGAAACACTACTCCGAAGCGAAAAGCCTAATAAAATATAGCGATTGGGAAAATCAGTATAATGATAATATCCAAGGTTTAATAGAGAGAATCAAACGTGAGGCGCAGGAATATAAGGACAAAAGTGAAACGAGCAGCAGGCTTGAAACAGAAATCAGCAACACAAGCAACGAGATTTCACGTATTGAACACAAGGTGTCGGAGATAATGCATCTTGAACCTGAGTGGACATCTTCTGAAACAGCAACAACCAAGGACACACAGCTCGAAAGAGACATGAGCGAGCTTTTGTCAACAATTATTAAGAATAAAAGTATAATATCAGAGACGGCAAATACTATTGAAGAATGCACAACAAGACTAAACACATTTTATCGTGACAACAACATTGATGAATGCCGGTTGGAAACACTGTCAAAGTACGACATTAATATTATAGAAGGAAAGCGAAACGGCATAAAACGAGCAATAGACGATTTGAACGCCGCCAACGGAGTGTTACAAGAAGTGGACAATCAACTTAAGACACATTTAGAATCGAGACCTGAGATTAGAGAGGAAGAGACTTCCTATTATCTTGAGGAGAAGATGGAAGAAGATAGTAAGTTGTTGGAAGAGAAGACAATAGAAATTGGGAAGAAGACACAAATCTTGAGCGATGATTGTAATTTAAGGGAGAGCCTTGAGGAAAAGATGAAGGATTGCGAAAAAATGAAAGAAATATATCTGTCATGGAACGAGCTTAACGACAAGATTGGGGACAAGGAGGGGAAGAAGTTCCAACGTATAGCCCAGAGTTATGTGTTAAAAAATCTTCTATTTGGAGCCAACAACCATCTTGAGCGTCTATCCAACAGGTATCATCTCGATTGTAGCGGATTAACACTCACCATCATCGACGATTATGAAGGAGGAGTAGTAAGACCGGTGGGAACACTTTCAGGAGGCGAGAGTTTCCTTGTCTCGTTGGCGTTGGCATTGGCGTTATCGAGCCTGAACAACACCGGGTTAGGTGTTGAGACATTATTTATTGACGAGGGTTTTGGAACATTAAGTGATGAATTTCTAAACACCGTTATGGATGCCTTGGAGAGTCTTCATGCTAACGGAAGGAGGAAGATAGGTATTATCAGCCATATTGACAGCCTTCGTGACAGGATAAAGACGCATATCGAGATAAGACGCAACGGGAATGAACCAAGCACAGTGACGATAGTTGACAGAAACGCCATCACTTAAGAGTTTCATTTTCAACAGAATACAATCATAAATCAACTTCCAAAAAAAACAATGCAGGAGAAAGAAAAAAGAGTGGAGACCAACCCCACTCTTGAACATTCTGTCGGATGCCCTGCCAAATTATCGAACTTCTTTGAGGACTTTAATAAGATTGTTTCCTTCATTGAAACACAATATGTTTTTAATAATAAAGAGGTATAATATAAATAGCAGGTGGATAGTGGAAAGATTGTAATTGATAAATTGAAATTATGCTATAAGAGAAATAACGAGACCCAGTTTTGGAAGATGATGGCAGAGCAACCCGACCATCTTCAATTTGGTGACTTTGAATTGGTCAGAGGTCAAGCCGATGGAACATACGAAGGTATCTATGGGGTTGCCTATGCGCAGCATGAATTTGGCACATTGCTATTTGACAGGTTTTCCGACAAGGAAAAGAAATATTGTTGGGTGAGCATAAGAAACCAAGTGTTTTATTCCAATACGATGCGCATAGACATTCTTAACGAGTTTCAAGATGCAGTTGGATTTGAGGGCATCAATAACATCACCCAATTGGATTTGGCTTGTGATTTGCCATTTAACCCAGTGCCGAGGATTAAGAAATTATTGAAGCGTGAAGATGTTTCGGTTGTACGATGTGGAACGAAGATAGAGGATAAAAGACAGGTGATTGATGGCTTGTTTTTCCTTCATACAACCAATGGACTGAAAGAACTTGCCCCGACTTTATATTTCAGCGATTCCGACAAGAGGAAATCATTTGTGGTTTATGATAAGAAAAAGGAAATCCAGCGTAGTAATAAGGCATACATTGCAGACTATTACTGCAATCCAAGGCGATTGTATAGGTTGGAAATAAGGTTGACCTCCGATGAGTTATTCCGTTACTTCAAGAAAAACGATATATCACCTAATGTAGTTAATGTATGAAATTAGTATTGATGCCAAAATTGTCCGTGACCATTCTTCCCTGCACCGACAAATGTACCATCTTCAATTTTTTCGGGGAACTTGTTTATCATAATTCGTTCAAAGTCATTTCCACAGAAAATGACATTCATGTATTTATCATCACCTTGAAATTGAACAAAAATCATATTCTCATCATGTCTTGTTTGATATCCATAATATGCCATTGGGGTCATAAAAACATTTCTAATTGTTTTGTTACCAGTATTCCAATCAACGAGTGCATAAGAGCCGTACTTTTCATCTTCTATTATTTCTGTTATCGTCAGACTATGCATGTCCTTTATATGTCTCATCGTTCGAATATAGCCCAAAAGAACAAAGCAATCACCTCTATATCCATTGAACAGCTTGATATTTCCACCGTAATTGTAAAAGTATGCAAAGTAATATATTTCACCGTCTTCATGGATATTATGTTCCAATATCATATCTTGAAATAACTTATCCTTTCTGTTGATAATGCCATTATTTGGGTCGTACATTGAAGTATTGTGTACGGTGAAGTCTAAAGGATTATCCTTGGACTCTTTCTTTAGACGGGCTATTTCTTGTTTCACTTCATTATCGGAGACGCAACCACTTAATATAACAATTGAGCATAATAATAAAGCAAATAATCTTATTCTTTTCATAATGATATAAGTTAATTTGATGATTACTTTTTCAGACCAATACTCTTATTTGATTTTGCTTCTGTTTCTTTCATAAAGATTTCGCCTTTTCGGATGGTGTAGCCCGTTTTGGTCACAACCTGTAAGGGCTTGCCTTCTTTTCGTAACGAATAGAAAGCATTGTTCAAGGAATGAATATTCATCCCCAGTTCAGTATCAGAATGTTTTGAGTAGAGCGATGCGGGCGAGCCATAGAACTCAAAACCATCTTTCCAGTCAAGTGAAATTACATTTCGTGACATACATGGTATAGTTTGGTGCAAAGATACGCTCAATTCTTGAAAAAATTATTATTTGTAACAAAAAATATAAAAATATGATTATATGTAACAAATAATCATTATATTTGCATCGTAATTCAATTAAGCATACATCACTATGGAAAACGCAGTCATTTACGCAAGGGTATCAACGCAAGGTCAAGACTATGACAGACAAGTCGATGAATTAAGAGCATACGCTCAACGCAATGGTTATCAGATTGTCGCAGAGTTTACCGAGAAAATTAGTGGCGCAAAGAAGGTGGATGAGCGCAACGCCATGTCGGAAATGTTGGACTATGTGACCGCCAACGATGTGAAACGAGTGCTTGTTTACGAGTGCAGCCGTATTAGCCGCCGTGCCGCCGATTTCTTGAACATCATTGACTTTCTGACCGAACATAAGATTTCATTATACATTCACCAAAACGGACTTGAAACGCTGCAAAGGGATGGCAGCGTGAACCCTATTGCGCAACTTGTTTTGGGCATTATTGGGCAATTTAACCAAATGGAAAGGGGTCTTATTCGCAGCCGTATGGAAAGCGGCTATAACCATTATCGCAGCAACGGAGGCAAGGTCGGCAGGAAGGTGGGCTATAAGAAATCCGATGAGCAGATGAAGGAAGAGTGTGCCGAGGAAATCCGCTTGTTGAAGAAGGGAATTTCGTTGCGGAATGTTCAGAAAATCAGCGGAACATCCATAAACACCCTTCGGAAACTGAAGGAAATGCTCTGAAAATGAGCGTTTTATCTATGTCGATTTTAATTTTGATGTTTGATGAAATAATCCACGGAATTGACTATGTAATTGTTTTATAATCAATGAATTACAATTTAAAAACAAGGTTTGTTTTGCCGTTATCCGCCTCCCGAAATAGAGGGTATATGGTAAGCGCAATAGGGGGCGAACAATTAGCCATGAAAATTTTTTCTCCAGTTTCGACCTGTTTTTTTATTGACTTTCTATCCTATCCATACTATTTATTTATTGGTAATGAAAACTACCAAAAACTATAACTCAAAAAAGTGAAACGATAATAATTGTAAAAAGTGAAATGATTATGGAAAAGAACTACAAAAGGCAATACAGGGAATGCCCTGTAGAAGTGAGAAAGAAAATCAGTGCCAAGATGAAAGGCAAGAAGAAATCAGACATGACCAAACAACGAATTTCGATGGGTATGAAAAACTATTGGCGTGATGTGCCATCAATGAGTGGCACGGACTTTACCAGCACAGGAAGGATAGTGTAATTTGTTTTTCCCGAAAACTTTCTGTATGTTATCTATCAAGAATAAAGGGTATCATTTAATTATGAATGCTAAACTACCAAGATTATGATGAGGATTTTAGACAATTAGGACTTAACGAGAACGAACAGAAGGTGGTATTAGACTTTTTCCACCAATTAGGAGAAATCCTGTTTAATAATAAGATTGAAAAACTTTTACAAGATGAGTAGAAAGAGCAATGAAAAGAAGAAGAGAGCCGCAAAACAAGTTGAATTTGCGAAGTTAGACCATAAGGTTGCGGCATTATGGACAAGGGTTTCCAGCGAAAAGCAGGAACAGAATAATTGCAGTTTGGAAACACAGGATAAGGTGTGTAGAGAGTATGCGGAGCGTAACGGCATCACCATTAAGAATCCTTTTGATGGCACACACGAAAGCGCAAAGAAAATGGGTGAAGAGTTCAAGAAAATGATTGCTGAGGTTAGACGAGATAAGGAAATCAATGTGATATTGGTTTACTCTTACGACAGGTTTAGCCGAACAGGGGCGGAGGCATCAATGCTGAAGGCGTTATTGAAATCGAAGGGTGTGTATGTGGTCAGTGCCACACAACCAGTTGACCCCGATAGTGCATCGGGCGATTTCATGGAAGATGTGTTGTTATTGTTTTCCAAGTTTGATAACACCATAAGAAAAGACAAGTGTGTTGGCGTTATGAAAGAGTGTTTGCGCCGTGGCGAGTGGTTTAATGCAGCCCCATTTGGCTATGACCATTACAAGGAAAACAAGCACCACTATTTGAAAGTGAACTGGAAAGGTGAATTATTGAGGAAGGCATTCCGTTGGAAAGCCGATGAGGGGTTGAGCAATCCCGAAATTTGTGACAGGTTGAAAGCACATGGATTGGAGATTGACCGCAAGAAACTTTCATACATCTTTATGAATCCAATCTATTGTGGTTACATTAGGCATAATCTACTTGATGAAGGTGAATTGGTGAAAGGCAACCACGAACCCATAGTGGATGAAGAGACTTTCAAGAGAATCAATGGTGCATCGAAAGCAGGGTACGAGCATAAAGAGGTGACAGAGAGTTTCCCACTGAAACGCCATGTCAGATGTGCCGATTGTGGTGGCTATTTGACAGGATATGTGGTGAACTCAAGGGGCAAAGAGTATTACAAGTGCAATAAGATAGGTTGCAAGAACAACCAGTCAGTAACCAAGATGCACAATAAGTATATTGGGCTATTGGATAGTTACGGCATCCCAAAAGAGTTCCACGGCATTTTGAAAAAGGTGTTGGTGGAGTTGTTCAAGGGTTGCCATGAGAGCCGAATGGAAATGACTAGCACCCTTAACAAGAAAAAGACCGAGATAGAGAATAAGATAAAGAATGTTCAATACAGGTTTGGCGTTGGCGAAATCGGGGAAGAGGTTTACAATGTCACGATGTCGAAATTGAAGGATGAGCAATCCGAAATCACGCAACAATTGGAAAGCATCACGGAAAATTTATCGAACAAGTTGAAGTATATAGATGCGGTGGTTTTAATGTGTTGTAAATTAGGAAGTTTATGGAGCAAAGGAAAGTTTCATTTTAGGCAAAACCTCCAAAAATTGGTGTTTCCAGATGAGGTTTTGTTTGACAAGAAAATTGATGGTTATCGAACAGAAATTGACAATGCAGTTTTCGATATATTTCGCAGGTTTTCAGATGCTTATAAAAACAATAAAGGGACAGCAGATAACCTGTTGTCCCTTTTTGTCGGAGCAGCCCGACTCGAACGGGCGACCGCTTGCACCCCATGCAAGAATGCTAGCCGACTGCACCATGCCCCGATGAAATCCGCTGCAAAAGTACAAAAGATTTCGATACATCAACACTAATTAAAAAGAAATTTATTTCTGTATGCTGAAACAAATCGTCAAACATAAAATGAAAGGTGAGACTTGAGCGGCGAGGTCAACAGATTTTAAGGTGAAAGGAACGAAGTCATTGAATAGCAGCACTAACATCAAAATTGAATGATTATTACCCTAAAATTCTCCTGACAGCCCTAATTGTCAAGAAGTTAGACAATCCTGTATATATTGCCGGACGAAATATATAGAAAGACGTCACAGAAAACATCATTAAGCAGAAATAAAGACCACAAAAATTATCCGATGCCAAGACAATGCGGTGTTTCATCAAGGATAACACGTTGGGAATAAAAACATTTGGAGGCATAAACAATTTGTAATAGGATATTTCTTCAAACTAATTAATGACAATTAAAGTAAAATTTATATCTTTGCAAAAATTTAAGAAAAAAATGGATCACATTCAATGTTTAATTCTCGGTTCAGGACCTGCCGGATACACCACAGCAATATACACATGTCGTGCTGATATTAAGACTGTCATTTATGAAGGTCCTATCACAGGTGGACAGCTCATGCAAACAACAGAGATAGAGAACTTTCCGGGTTATCCGGAGGGGGTACACGGCTCACAGATGATGGACGATATTCGTCGTCAGGCAGAGCGTTTTGGAGCTGAGTTCCGCATGGGTTCAATTGTTGAGGTCGATGCGAGTCAGCGCCCATTCCGTTGCAAGACAGAATACGGCGATGAGCTTCTTGCCGACACTATCGTTGTAGCTACTGGAGCGTCAGCACGTTATCTCGGGCTTGAGACGGAGGAGCAGTTCAAAGGCGGCGGCGTCTCAGCATGCGCCACATGCGATGGTTTCTTCTTCCGTGGTAAAGATGTGGCAGTTGTTGGAGGCGGCGACACAGCCTGCGAAGATGCCACATACCTCGCAAACCTTTGTAACAAAGTTTATCTCATCGTCCGCCGCGATGTGCTTCGTGCATCAAAGGCAATGCAGCACCGCGTGATGAACACCCCAAACATCGAGGTGTTATGGAACACCAACACAAAAGAGCTGTTCGGAGAAGTCAGCGGATTCATGAGCGAGTTGAAAGGTGCTGTCGTTTATAACAACAAGACAGGTGAGGAACGCACATTAAATATAGAAGGGTTCTTTGAAGCGATAGGTCACACACCTAACACTCAGGTATTCAAAGGCATAGTCGATATGGACGAGACAGGATACATCATCACAAAACCAAAATCGACAGCAACAAACGTTCCGGGCATCTTCGCTGCAGGCGACTGCCAAGACCCCAAATACCGTCAAGCTATCATCGCAGCCGGGCATGGAGGTAGAACGCTTCATCATGGAGAACAAATAAAAAAATCTATAATGATTTAAACTTTATTGTTTGGGTGCGCTGAATGGTGCACCCAAATTTTTCTAAATTATTACTATCCAATAATCATAAGAAAGAGAATACTTAACGAGGAGCAAGTTTTGTCAACCGGGCTTGAAGGCTACACGGAATACATGCAGCAGGTCAAGTACCGACTGATACCATTCATCTGGTAACCAAAATCTTAGACAGAGCTATAGCTTCAAGAAATAAGCTTAGATACCGTCTCCACAAGTTCCAAGGCGTCCTTTGTATAGCCGTCAGCGTTAATATCTTGTGCGATATTTCCGTTCAACACGGCACCACCGACAAATATCGGGCAGCGCACTCCATTGTCTTTCAGATATTTAATTGTCTCCTCCATCGAGATAACGGTTGTTGTCATGAGCGCACTAAGACCGATGATGTCGGGATTATGTTTCTGATAAGCCTCAAGGACCACTTCTTTCGGAGTATCTTTTCCAAGGTCAAACACTTTATAGCCGTAAGACTCAAAAATAACTTTGACAATATTTTTTCCAATATCATGGACATCGCCTTTCACTGTTGCCAGCACCACCACGCCTTTATCTTTTTGTGTATCATCATGTTGGAAACGTTCTTTTATTATGGCGAAAGCATCTTTACAGGCTTCTGATGCAGATATTAGTTGTGGGAGAAAAATCTTCTGTTTCTCAAAGTCAGAGCCGACCTCGTTAAGAGTAGGGATCAGGATATCGTTAATAATAGCCATAGGCTCTTTATTTTCAAGGAGTTGCTTTGTTAAGGCGACACTCTCCTCACGCAGGCCTCTACGCACGGCATCATGAAGAGGAGACGATGATGGTGCTGTTACAGAATCTTGCACAGCAGAAGGTTGTGATGTCTCAACAGAAACCACCTCATTAATAAAGCGGTCGAGGTCAGAAGGTGAGCCTTTTAGAGCGTTAAAAGCGAGGATAGTGTTGGTCATCATGGCGTTACACGGATTTATTATTGGCATGGCGAGACCGTTATCGAGGGCCATAGCGAGGAAGGTACTATTAATGACTTCGCGGTTAGGCATACCAAAGCTGACGTTTGAGACGCCGAGAGCTGTTTTCACTCCGAGTGTGTCATTCACCATGCGCAACGCTCTAAGTGTCTCTTTAACAAGAGGTTGTTGTGCGCTACACGTTAAGGTGAGGGTGTCAATCATGATACGATGACGAGGCAGTCCAAATTGTTCGGCGCGATTCACTATACGTTCAGCTATAGCAAGCCGTTCTTCAGCGCTTTGAGGTATTCCGTTATCGTCCATTGTAAGTCCAAGGACGACAGCACCATAACGTTTAGCTATTGGGAAGATGGCGTTCATATTATCTTCATTGCCATTGACAGAGTTGATAAGGCAGACGCCGTTACAATAGCGGCAGCCTGCTTCTATTGCGGCAACGTTAGAGGAGTCGATTTGAAGAGGTAGGTTTGTTATCTCATTGAGTTTCAATACAGTCTTCTTCATATTAGCGACGTCGTCGGTTTTCGGCACGCCGAGATTCACATCAAGTATTTCGGCATGAGCCTCTTCTTGCTTAATAGCCTCGCGCATGATATAGTCAAAGTCGCCGTTGATGATAGCCTCTTTAAGTTTTTTCTTACCTGTAGGGTTGATACGTTCGCCGCAAACGCGCACCTTATCGAAGGACACGAGCTGTGTTGCCGAGCATAACGAAGTGATTTTCAGGACATCACGATGTACTACAGGTTTATCTTTATTAACAGATATTGCTTTAATGAAGGTTGGGTCGGTGCCGCAGCAGCCACCGAGGACAGCGACGCCAGATTCATAGAACTCATTCATTGTCTTTGCGAAAGCCTCTGGGGATAGAGAATACAGGGCTTTTCCGGCTCTTAAGGTAGGGATACCACGGTTTGGCTGCACTATGATAGGCTTGTCGCAATATCTAACGAGCTCATTTACAATAGGTTTAAGGTCTTTAGGTCCCAATGAGCAGTTGACACCAATAGCGTCGGCGCCCATGTTAGACATCAGCTCTGCCATGATACGGGGCGAGGTGCCTGTAAGTGTATGGCCGGTGTTATCGAACGTCATTGTAGTGATGACTGGTTTGTCGCTGTTATCTTTCACGGCGAGCAGAGCGCATTTGAGCTCATATAAATCGGAGAACGTCTCAAGGATAAAGCCGTCAACATAATCTCTTGAGATAATGACCATTTCTTTGAAAGCCTCATAAGCATCATCGAAAGACAAGTCGCCAAGAGGTTCAAGCATCTTGCCGAGAGGACCTATGTCCATCATGACAAACTGTGAGGTACGGTAGCGTTTAGCGTTCTCAATAGCTTGTCTGATAACGAGTTCCCGATTCTCATTAGGCATTTTGAAGCGGTTTGCGCCGAAGGTGTTAGTGGTGATAAAGTCGCAGCCAGCATCGATATATCCCTTATGAATATCAGCGATTACGTCGGGGGCGGTGACGTTAAGCATCTCCGGCATCTTCGACATGATACCACGTTTTTCCAATTCAGTACCAAAGGCACCGTCAAAAATCATTATTTGTTTTCCTAATTTATTGAGCATAAAGAAGATTATTTTTCTGTGATAAAACAAAAAGTGCCGTTATTTCTGAAGCGGCAGTTGTCTGAAGCCACACAATCGAGGCATTTTTTAGCGCGTTTCTCCCCTATTTTTATGATACCCATCATCGATTTCAGAGGGACCATAAGGCCAGAATCGAGGAAAGAGATGCCGATGTTCTCAGCATTCAGGGCATCAGCAATTTCTTTATTATCAGCGAAAGAGGTGCCTGAGTAGCCGGGGCAGAATCTGAAATCGAGGGATATGTCAAGTCGCTTCTCAAACTCGTTGGAAGCGTGTTCGAGGAAAGCGTTAGCGGTGGCATCAAAGATAGCGGCGTAGGCCATGTCTTTCAGTTGCAGCCGCTGCAGATACCTGTCGATTTGCACTCCGAGTGTCGAGGCGCAGAGCAGGAAAGGCGAGTCGCCAACATAATCGCGGTAGGCCGCCACCTTGTTCATAAAAGGCAGTGGCGTATCGAATCTTTTATATACATATCTGAAACACGCTTGATTTTCAACCTCTCTCAAGGCATTATCCATGAGCGACAGCACATTATCGTCAACAATGGCATCAGCAGAGTAACCAAGATATTTCAGAATCTCTTTTTTCATAATAAGTCAATAAGCGGAAGTCATCTCAACTCTTTCTCAATGACATTCCTGATACGGCAATAAATATCGCCGGCCACTTTAGCATTATTCATCGTATAAATATGGATACCGTCGGCATCGTTAGCGAGCAGTTCCAGAATCTGGTTCACGCTATAGGCGATACCTATCTCATACATGGCGAGTTTGTCGTTTTGGAAGCGGTCGAAGAGGACACGCATCTCGAACGGGATACTTGCGCCAGCCATATTCATAATTTTATTAAACATCTTCGCGCTTGTGAGCGGCATGACACCGGGAACGATAGGCACGTTGATACCCATAGTTTTAGCAGCGCGGACAAGACGGTAATAATAGTTGTTATCATAAAACAGCTGGGTGATAAAGAACTCCGCTCCTTTATCCTGCTTTATCTTCATATTGGCGATGTCCTCATACAGGCTTGAACATTCGATATGTCCTTCGGGATAGCAAGCGCCGCCGAGACAGAAATCGTATTTTGAGCCGAGATGCTCCATCAGCTCGGAGGCGTGTTGAAAATGACGAAGGAAATTAACGTTTGAATCAGCGGGAATGTCGCCTCTAAGGGCAAGGACGTTCTCAAGCTTCTCTTTGATAAGGTTATCTGCAAGATTATCAATATCTTCTGCATCAAGTGCGCCACAGGTTAGATGAACTAAAGGCTCGGCCTTCGTATGGTTCTTAATATAACTCGCAAGATTAATCGTGTTCTGGGCGAAGTCGCCTGATGATTTAAACGTAACACTAATAAAATCAGGAGAATAGCCTTGCAAAGCATCGATAGTGTCATAAATATTATTTATATCGCTATTTTGCGGGTTCGGAGGGAACACTTCAAATGAGAATGTCTTTTTCTTTTTTAATATTTCTCTGATTTTCATAGCATTAAGTCTTAAAACATATATCCAAGGACAAGATAGAAGTTTGCATTTGTAAAGTTATCCTGACTATTAAACGTTGTCGCCCATTCGGCGGAGATAACAAAATTCTCATTCATAACTAATTTCAAGCCCGCCCCGACCCCAATATGCGGCATAAAGACGTTAGTGTCGAAGTCGAAGAAGTCGGTAACGCCCATATTATTCAGTGAGAGCCAAGAGTTCGGGTCGGCGAGCTGTTCGGAGAAAACGGCGTTGACATCTTCTTCAGAGAGAGCGTACTGTTGTGTTGCCATGCCAGCGTCAACAAAGACATTCGTTCCGAGATAGAAGTACTGTCGAAACAGCTTAAAACTGAAAAGACGTGAGCGCAGTTCCACTGTCGAGGCGACGAATCCCGGCACCCATATCCTGTTTTTCATCACTCCGCGCAAGGTAGTAGCGCCACCAAGTCCATAGTATCTGTTATGGTCTAAGAAGAGAACGTTATGATAGCTGTCGAGATAATAAGGTGCTGTGCCCGCCAAAGTGTTTTGGGCAGCGACACGATAT
>SAMEA3663112__coassemble_194_pt1 | contig 15151 bp, 15 predicted proteins | sample SAMEA3663112__metabat2_low_PE_007 | metagenome-assembled genome bin SAMEA3663112 (sample SAMEA3663112) | pig gut metagenome | biome: pig gut; feature: pig-associated habitat; material: faeces | place: Denmark | collected 2012
TTTTGTTAATGGCCAGGTCGTATGACGAGATTATCCTCATCGACATCATAATCGTCTATTGATTTCAGCTCCCCAGCCTCCATCTGACGTTCAATTTCCGCCATGTCCCTCTCGGCGTTGGCCTGCTGCTCTTCGGGAGTGAAGCCGTAGTAGGTCAGATGCCACAGACATTGTGCCGCAAGCGCGGTATCGGTGCAGTGAAGGTCTTTCGCTCGTTTTATTGGTGAGTTTAGCCAATCCTTCCAAGCGATGCCTTCCAGAATCCAAACAAACGGCCCGCCATATTCATATTGTGCGATTATCGGCTCTGGGTTGTAGCGCAGCTTCATGTGCCTCATATACTCGACCGCTCTGAAGAAGTGCCTGTCCAAGCCTGTCATCTTCTTGTCAAATTTAGTGATAAGCTCCATCATTGCGCCGAAGTCGCTTTTCACAATGAGTTCCTGGAGCATGAGAGGCCTGCATCCCCTCCTCCAGCTCATTTTCATCCAATATGGCTTGGTGTTTCTCATGACTATTTTCTGCAAAGATACACTCGTGCTTATTGACTGGGCAGATAAATCTCATTTTTAGCCTCGAAAATTTCACAAAATGTTAATGTTCAGTAATTTTATACAATACATTTACATTATTTTGACGATTTTATTAAATTATTTTAGCGTAAACGCCACCTTATATCAATGGTTTGTATTATTTTTGCATCGGACAATTAAAATTCGATGAAAATGATAGTTTCAGACGAGCCGAAATACCTTGAATGGCTGAACACAATTGCCAATTCACGCTTGCTCTTCAACACGATAGGCGAGCTGGAGGATTATCTCGACAACCACAACATTCACACCAACGGAATAAAGCGTTGCTACAACACCAAACAGAAAGCAAGGGCTGCGTTTGCGGATTTGTGCCTGTATGTTGCTGAAACGGCAAAGATGACGAGCAACGACTTCTGCATATTGCTTGATTATTACAAAAAAACATCGGAGTTTTACCAAAAAAGACTGTCAAGAAGAAAAAATCCAGATGACATTATCAAAACCATACTTGATAACTATTTCCTGAATCCTGAGCGAAGGAACTGTTCACCCTCAATGAATTCTATCATCCAAGAGACCATCGACAATGATATTGACATCCCGATTCTTGTATTGTTACTTGTGAGAGCATGGGGAGGATATAAATCAAAAGACGGTGATATCGTTGATTTATGGGAAAGGTACAAGCATACCATAGATCTGCTTGAAGATTACTCTGAAGAAATTGGTTGTCAGATGCCGTTTCCTCCAATAGTCAGCGCAAGGAACGAAGAATACAAATCAAGGTTAACTTTGGCATATCATGTGAGAGAAATCATCGAAAAGGCGAGACAATTCAGCGACCCCGACCGCATCTTCAGAAGTGTACACAATGCCAGGAATCTTGACATGAACATTGAAGGCTACTGGAACGAGTGTGGAGGAAAAGCTGAAAGGACTGATTTCTGGCAGATTGAAAAGACCACTGACACAGGGTTGTATTATGCCATCAAATTTAATAAGATAGAAGGTGGCAAGGTGGAAAGAACCAGATATTCAGTTGATTTTAGTGAGGATGACTTCGGAAGAGTTACGGCAATGTTTATGCATCCGAAAGCTGGGCGACACTATTTCGACGACGACGATTATGACGAGAGCGACCATTGCTACTATAAGATGGACATGCCTGATGACGTTTCAAATGTAACCGAGCTTGACATGATTGAAGCATTGAATTATCACGGCTGGCCGAAAAGGGTTGTTCTGACAAAAGTTACTGAAAAAAGTATTATCGAATATTATGATAAAACATTAAACAACTCCCAGATAATCAACAAGTTCAAGAAGTTGGAGACTGAGTTTACAAAAAGCCTGTACGCTATCACCGACAAGCACCTTTACATCAAGGCGATGGAAGATGGAAAACTCTATAAAGTTCCGACAGACATCATCGACTCGCTGAGGCTTGTTGACATGGATTCAAGAATAGGACTTTTGAAGGTCGGCAATACAGAGTTTATCGCCTTGGATGACTTCAACGTGTTCATCCCGGTCAAAGATATTAAAGAATGCGGCATTGAGGTTGTGGATAGGATTGGATGATTACAGGAACAAAGCCGATGCTACTAACACACAAAATGTAATGCAGATCACCCTTCTCCAGCGTTCCTTTTTTAGTGCTTTTTTGAGTTCGACAAGTACATTGGGGTTTACCGTATCGCCGTAATTATCAAGGCAAACTTTAAAATTATATATGGCGCGGACTGGATCTAGCACCTTTGTCATAAAAGACACCGGCACCAGTCTGTTTTTGATGTCAAGACTATAATCTGACAAAGAGGTTTTGATGTAAATCCGATTCCAATGGGCATAAACGTTCAATCCTTCTGATCTGTAAATGTGTCTGCCTTTTGGGAAAGCCACTGCAGAAAGAATATCAGGCCTCCACATCAGACGCTTCCCATTGTAATTAAGGTAATCTCCGCCATTGGCGTTCTTGTCGGGAATGTATATTGCTGTTGTCATATTGTAAAAAATCTTATTCTAAAGTAAAATACTATTTGTGTTTGTTCCGCCTGCTTCTTCTCCGTTTGCGATACCACTCCCTCCGTCTCTCTTTCTCGTCTTTCTTTCTCAATTCCAACTTTAACGCAGCCTCGAGCTCCAGTTGTTTCCTTTCTTCCTCATCTACCGCATCTCTCCTGGCGTTTTCGGCATCAACTCGTTCCTTGCGGCGTTTCTTGATTTCGACGATTTCTTCGGGGGTGAACAGCCTTTCCAACACTTCGTCTCTTACTCTTGATAAACCACTTAAAGCAAACTCCTTGATTTCCTCGTCGGTGTAGATGTCATCGCACAAACACATCTCATCGTTTCGCATTTGTCTTTCAATCTCTTCATTTTCATGTTCGAAATGAGCATGTTGTTCTTCTGGCGTAAAGCCATAGAATGTCAGGTGCCAAAGGCATTGTGCCGCCAACTGTGTATCGGTGCAGTGGAGGTCTTTGGCACGTTGCACCGTGTGACCGAGCAATATACGCCATGAGTTTCCTTCCAAGTTGCAGACAGAAGGCCAGCCATCATAATTTTTAGCAAGAATATAATCGGGGTCGTACTTCACCTTCATTGTGCGGATGTATTCGACGGAGCGGTAGAAATGCCAGTCCAGACCAATCATCCTCTCGGAGAAGTTGGTGATATGTTCCATCATGGCATAGAAGTCGCTCTTCAGGATAAGTTCCTGAAGTGTCAGCGGCCGGCATTGACGCCGCCAGTTCATTTTAAGCCAAGGAGAATGCGAGTTTTTCATAATGCTGTTTTTTAACGGTGCAAAAATACAGCAACATTAAAACAGAGAATCTTTTAAAAGCAGAATTATATCGTGTTTATAATAAAAATACAAGTGAATTGTAGCATGTAACAAAACATCTGCATTTTAAGAATTGTCGTGTAGTGAAAATATCAATATCAGTGTCTCAACTTTATCTCCTCATCGCTGCAAAGCTTATACACCTCGTTTCGGATGTAGTCTTCGAGGCTTTGGACGTTCTTTCTGTTTGCACCACCGTTGATGAAGTTGAGAAAGATTCGTGATGCTTATTCAATTCTAGCTTATTAGTTTTGCAGCTATAATTGCCGATGCCTCCGTAAAAGCCAATTGTTCCAATTCAATAATATCAAGCGTTTTTCTCAACGATTCTATTTCCGACAAACGCACGATAAGCTTTTTCGGGTCGGATGGATCTGACATTATTGTTTTTTGATCAACGAAATACGATGCAAATTTTTTGTACATCCAGTCGATGGTACCGTTGTCAGCCCCCAATTCAAGCACAACGTCGTTGTTCGAAATCTCCACAATACGTACATTAACGCTCTGAGTTTTGGATGTTAATTTTGTTGCGATACTGGTGGCAAATTTGGCAAAGCGCCCATTGTTCTCCACGAACTCATTAACGTCTTTTATAATGACTTTAACTGTGTCAGCGCAAACAAATTCAAATCTGATGCTTTTGCTCCATGTCTTCGACAGGAGGTCGGATATTTCTTGAAATGATATTGATAGATTCATAATTGAATTGATTTATTTGTTGTTCATCTTCTCCCAGATCTCTTTATATAAATGCTTTGATGCAAACAACGGCAAAGTATGGTCGCTTCCACATTTAGGGCATTTAATCGGCGCTGATAACGCTGTTGCCATTAATTCAACATCAATACCAACAAACACTTTATGACAGTTGGTGCAGCGGAAGATAGTTTTACCTTTAATCATATAGCTAAGTTTATAAAATAACAATCATCAGGATTTCCATGTGTGTCCGCATCTTGAACATCTATATTGGGGGCTGGAATCCACTTCTCTTAAATTCTCAGTTGCTTTATAATAATCGGCTTTTCTGTGATTCATTCTACTTAAAACCATTTCTTTTGCATAAATGGAAATGATATGTAATATTGTGTAAAAATATTCCTTGTGAACATCTTCGCTTCCGCATTTAGGGCATTTAGTATTCATGTTGTCAATTATTCAATGTTTTTATAACTGCCTTAATTTTATTTCTTCGTCGCTGCAAAGCTTATATACCCTGTTGCGGATGAAGTCTTCGAGGCTCTGGACGTTCATTCTGTTTGCCCCGCCATTGATGAAGTTGAGGAAGATTCGTGATGCCGATTCAATTCGCACCTCGGTCTGCTGTGTGCCGATGGCGACAACGTGAATTGCAATGTTTTCGCCAAACGACAGAAGGCTCATGCCATGCCTTGCCGTGACCGTAAAATTGGCATCGTTGCATACTATCTTCTTGAACTGGCCGCATGACTGTACGGCATTCTTCACCGATGTATAAACCCGGCGTGCTGGCTGGTCGAACTGGAGTGTTGATTTTCTCATAATGATACTTTTATCTCCTTTCCATAATCTGTGGATTCTTGTCACCACGAGTAATTGTAACCACTATCAGATGCAAGAACGGCAGCACGCTTGTTGAGGATACCTACAATAGAAGTCATTTTTTAGGTGTAGGGTTAGTGTTAGCAACATTATTATTGTTATTACCTCTTGTCAAAATGCTTATTAACAATAGTATTGGAATCAAAATAGCTATTATGATTGTTGCATTTACAGCAGTTAACATTACGTAGCATTTATTGATAAGTTTGATAGCATCTGCTCTCTCTTTTACCGTAGAATTGGGGTTATCAATTACTTTTTCCGCTACAGAACAAGCCTTTTGAAACGCTTTTTCATGTTTATCAACAATAAATTTTGATGTTGTTTTTAAGATTCTTAAACTATCAATGATAATTTTTAAAACACCAGAATCGTTTGCAAAAGCATTTGTAATTGTTTTAAATTGTCGATTTTTGTAGTCCTTGTTTTGCACGTGTTTCTCGATGATTTCAATTTGTTCTTGCCTGGATTTACCATCAAGTTCCTCAAGAACTTTGCTTTCTTTGACATTTTTTGACATAATAAATTATATAAAGTTACTATAATAATTATAAACACCGTGAGCTTATTCATCAGACCTTAAAAATACTTCGTCTTGAATCGTATCATATATTACTTTATACATAGAACACACATATTCAGGCATTTCAAATTTGAAATCGTTTGCAACCTTTTCCATATCGGCTTGTGCCATACATATTGAGCACAAGTTCCTTATATCGCACTTTGCGCATTTAGGAAAGTCCTTCAAAACAACATCCCTAACCTTTTGTAGTTTTTCAGATTTATTCCATATATCTGACAATGAATCACTTTTCAAGTCCCCAACAATTAAATCCCAACCTGGACAAGGATGAACTTTTAGATTCGTATCAATATACAATCCGTTGGTTCCCGCATTACACAAATGGGAAGTTTCAGGTTTTGGATCTCGAGACAATGCCTTACGTAATTCTTTTTCATAACCATCACAATGTTTTAACCTTGATTTGCATATATTCTTGTAATTCGACAAATTACGAATACGATACGAAAGATTCTCGCTATTTCTATTCTCTTTCGCAATAATAGTCCAATCACAGCGAAGATTAAAACCATGCTTAATAGTATATTCATATAGTCTTTCAATGCTGTCTTTATTAATTTCCATCGCTTGAGTAGCAATAGAAACAGGAACACCTGCTGCTTTCAATTTCTCGATGTTTTTCATTGTCTTTTCAAGAGAGCCTGGAACGGCCGTGATTCTATCGTGTATTTCAGGATTTACTGAAAACATTGAAACCTGAACTTGCGACAAAGTGCCTTCCTTTAAAATATATATTGTTTCATCATCCAATAATGTTAGATTTGTAAGTAGAGTTAATGCAAAGCCTTTATCTTTGACATATCTTATATAATTCTTGAACGATGGATGGCTCATACATTCACCACCTGTAATTCTGACATTCAAAATTGTTTCAATACCACCGCACATATCAACAATAGCATAAAAATCCTTGTCAGACATTATAGAATTCTTGTTTTCATGTGGAATATAGCAATGAACACATCTTTCATTGCATTTTTGAGTTATCTCAATAATAATATTCTGCAAACATGGTTTTTGGTTCTTCATGGTTTGAAATTGTTCCATCTGCTCTTTTGACAATAAAGTGGCCTGCTTTGCCTGATTGTTTGTTTTAGATACGGCCTCAACAGGACTTTTCGCCTGATCATTTTTTGACACCAATCCATAGTCAACTAAACTGTCAAAAAAATCTATTGCGTCATTTTTTACAGTAGAAAAATCGACGTTTCCCACAAACTCTGAGCAAATATTGTTTACAATTTTATCAATGTCTAAAGGACAATAATTCAAATGCTTTGCAAACAACCATGATGAAAAGTCTCCAATCAATTCACTGTCGTCACGCTTGTCAACTATTTGTAGATAGTTATTGACATTTCTAATAAATGTTAAGTTATTAAGTTGATAATACATACTAAAATCATGAGAGACTGCCTGAATATAGACAGTCTCATTCTAAAATTAAAACTGTTTTTTAACTCCTTGTTTACTATGGTCGTAATTCTAATTAACAATGCGACCCATTTGTTTTTATACAACAAAAGCTGCTGCCCATGAAACGATTTGCAGCCATAGAAGTTAATTCACTTTTGTTTGAACCGAAAACCATTGGTTTTTGGTAAGATGGTAGCTTAATGCCTTCATTTGTAATAAACATCTTGATAACCCTGATATGTGTCGGGCACAACTGCTTGATTTTAGCCTACTCTTTACAGGATTTTTGGCAATCTCCTTATGTTTTTTATAAGATTTCTGATGTTAGTTTTGAATTGTTGCCCAAACATGAAAACCACCACAAGAACATTTAGTTGGAAGTCTGAAAGGCGAAACCATTCCACATTTTGTACAATAGTACCATTTTGAACCCAAAAGACTTTTTAAGCTGTTTTGATTATTAAAACTATTGTTGAACACTTTTATTGACCCTTGATTTGTGTCGGGCACAACCTCTTATCGCCTGCAAGTCCCACCAAATCAGGCTTTTAGTTACCTTAAATTAATAAAAGAAAAGCGTGAGACTCGATTCTTTAATCCATCAGACTAAAGGCATCGCCAAACGCCCGTTACAAAATGGAGATAAAGAATGATATTCCCACGCTGTTATATATCAATGGGTTAGTACCGATTGATAACACTAACAGAAAGAGAGCATCAGTCTTCGTCCTTTGTAACTTTTAAAATTGGCGATTTTATAGTCTGGGACTTAAAAAATGCTTTTCTTTACCAAATCCGGGATTTCTCCCCCGGATTCTCAACTGCAAATATAGTCATTTTTTCGACCAATGCTCATTACTATGGAAATTTTTTCTTCATTATCAGTCAATATTATTTATACATGTAGTCGGAATCTTTCAAGTCGTCACGCTCCTGAGATATCGACAGCAACAGATAGTTGAGCATCGCTACAGCACCATATTCCAAAAACACGTTGTACGACATTGTTGTCTCATATACATTTTCGTATTCATCGGGCGAAACGAAAGTTCGCAGCCTATGCCGCCACAGTCTGGCGCAAAAGCTTTCCTCAAATTTGTCGTGATAGCCTTCATAGTTGCTCATGTCATCCCTGATGAAGTTTTCACAAATCCTCAAAAACTCCAGATAATCATCTGTGTAGTTCTGCTTTAAAAACAAATCTTTTGGCGACTGCGGCAGCTTGCTGCTTATCAATCGCCTCGCTAACCTCAAACTTGGTCTTGTGATATTATCATCCAAATCCCATCTGAAATGGGAATTGAAAAGATTGTCCAAAGTGGTGGTTTCATCATAAAACAAGCCGTATTCAAGAGTGTATTCCCGATAATCATGCTCTTCGTCAAGATATTTATTCGATGACGGTGTTGTATGGAACGCATAATAGATGAACTGCTCGTCAAAATAATCAAGAAACATTTTCGGATTCTTGTTTACATTGCTGTAATTGATGTTTGTCGACTCATCCCAAACCGTATAATAATATTGCTCAGCCTTGTCTCTTTTATCGGAAGGGCTGTCAATTTTTGTTATTTCGGCAACCTCGTTTTCTGAAAGCCTGTATTTTTCGAGCCAGTTGCCTTTTAATTCCATGCCGTCGGCAAACGTCATAGTGCCCTCAACTGGCAATCCGCAACACCAGTTCCCATCAAGACTCCCAGTGTACATGTCGCCCGAATAATAATATAAAATGCCGTCTGTAATAGTATAATCAATCCATTCGCCTGTTGACTCATTAATACAGTATTTTATTTTGCCAACAACTATATCGCCGTTTTTAAAACTGCATTTTCGTACTTTCGGCTTGTAATGACCAATATTCCAAAAACCATATTTATCAATTTCGGCATTGTCAATGTAAAATTCCTCTTTGGTGTATTTGTATTTGCTATTACGATAGTTGACAACACACACATAACTTGTGGTGTCAAACCGATGAATGCTTACATTTGATATATCATCATTGCTGAACGACATCTCGCCTTCTTGTTCAAAAGCGGCATATTTGCCTTTTTTGTCGAGAATATATTTCACGTCACCATAAAACACCTTGCCGCTCGGATAGATGCGCCGCACATGTTTTGTTGTTGAATACAAATACTGTGCTATAGCTTCGAAACCATATTTACTGATTGAATCGGAGGGCACTATAATTTCAAGCCTTGAAATGTCCGTATTTAGGTCTTCATTGTAGTCAACAGTAAGTTTGTATTCTTTGTTGCTGACCTTTTCCCACACGATGTGGTGGTCGTACCACAAGCTTTCAAACCGCCTTTCGTTGCGTATGTCTGATGACGACGACTTGCTTCTGTAGTCATTTGATGTGTGGTCGCACGACAAAAACACTGCTGTCGCTACGACCACACATAAAATTGTCAAGTATAGGGATTTTGATGACTTCATGATAGTTTAAAAGCCGTATTTTGGATTCTCCCTGTCATAGACTGATTTGTCTTGTATGAAATACAAATCCAAGTAGTATGAGACACCTTTAACGCCCAAACCTTTTTCGTTGGCGGCGTTAAACCAAACGTACATGCCGTTGTTGTCTTTCTCCATCTTAATGCCATATTTAGCTTCCAATTGTTTCACCAACAACAAGGCAAGTGTTTTTGGATTAATATTTCTTCCCAAATCATCGGTTTCCATTCCAAATTTTATCACTCCAGCAGTGTCATCAAAATGATATTCACGTTTTTTGGTCTCATATCTGTCGCCCCACCGGTCACGCTCGTACGCCTTCACCTCGTGATAAATGGGGGTTTTGAAATAACCAGTCATCTCCATATCACCAACAGTTGCTTTTATTTCATATTTGCTCACCACTTCGTTGTCGTAATCTGCGAACGTGTTGACCGTGGCACTGAAAGCACATGGGTCGTCTCCATCAAACAAAGATTTCATCACAGTGTTCACAGTGTTGATGTTTACTGCATAGCTGCTGATCAAACATCTTGATTTGGATTCCATTTCGTACAATTCGCGCAAAACAGATGAGTTTTTCTTAATCAGGTCAACAGCAATATTGTCAAACTGTGGATTTACTATATATTTGCCTTGTTTGTCAATAATGCCTTCTTTTTCATTAAGTTCAACTATGGCTATATCATCAATAAAATCCATTGCAATTCTGAATTGTGGAGTAATCACATATTCACCTTTTTTGTTAATATACCCGCATTTATCATTGTTTGATACAACGACAGCTAATCCGTTTTTGAAATTGCCCGCCATCATAAATTGAGGGTTTATGACGATTTCGCCCTTTTTGTTGACAAAACCATACATTTCTCCCGATTTGAAAGCTGCCATGCCTTCACTAAACTCGACAACATTATCGAACTGTGGATTGATAACATAGTTTCCTTTTTTGTCTATCACGCCACATTGTCTTCCTGAGACAACAGCCGCAACGCCGTCATCAAAGCTGAACGCATTGTCAAATTGAGGGTTTATCACTATTTTGCCTTTTTTGTCGATGTAGCCCCAGGTGCCGTTCTGCTCAAATGCTGCCAATCCTTCTGAAAAGTCTTCTGCATATTTGAACTGAGGATTGACAATTACTGTTCCATTCTTGTCGATAAAGCCATAATTTCCCTCAACATCGACAATTCTCGCCATTCCTTCATTGAAAGGATACACTTTGGCGACTTCTGACAGTTCAAATTTCACATTTCCTTTGGTGTCATAGCAAACAGGTCCGGAATCGTATGGCGACACAAACGCCAACCCTTCCGAAAAAGACAATGCATCTTCGCATTCGAAAGGACCAATCACATATTTGCCTTCTTTGTTGATAAACCCAGATTTTCCATCAGCTTCAACTAATGAAAAACCATCCTTGAATTGTTTGGCGTCGCCAAATTGCGGATTAATAACAAATTTGCCCTTTTCATTGATGAAACCGTATTTGCCGTCCATCGTCTGCACAAGTGCCAGTCCGTTTTCAATACTTGAAGCTTCGGCAAATTGTGGATTAATGATGTATTTGCCTGCTTTGTTGACATAACCCCATTTTTCGCCGGTTTTTACAGGTATTAGTTTCAAGTTGTCACCTGATGATGAGCAGGATACCATTTGGAGCAAAAATGCCGCAAAACATAAAAGTAATGTCAGAGCATTGATTCGTGTTTTTTTTGTAAAGTTAAACATAGTTTTATATTTTATCGCCCGCAAGTCCCACCAAATCAAGCTTTTAGTTACCTTAAATTAATAAAAGAAAAGCGTGAGACTTGATTCCTTAATCCATCAGACTAAAGGCATCACCAAACGCCCGTTACAAAATGGAGATAAAGAATGATATTCCCACGCTGTTATATACCAATTCGGGTTATCCCCAATTGATAACACTAACAGAAAGAGAGCATCAGTCTAAGTCCATTGTAACTTTTAAAATTGGCGATTTTATAGTCTAGGACTTCAAAATGCTTTTCTTTGCCGAATCCGGGATTTCTCCCCCAGATTCTCAACTGCAGATATAGTCATTTTTTCGACTAATGCTCATTACTATGGAAATTTTTTCTTCATTATCAATTTTTTCTTCATTATCAATTTTTTAGCAAAAGTATGTAACAAATAATCATCAGGCAAGAGTTTACAAATGTTTTCAGCAAGACAAATAACATTTTGTGGGCTAATTGTATTATTTTACAAAAATCGAAACAAAAAAGAAACGGACTATCACATGACCTGAACCCCGAAAGTTGGACAAAAAACTTTCGGGGTTTTATATGTCAAAAGAAAAAAGAAAAAAACATGGTTATGCAGAAGTGCTAAAATATATGCACTTAATTAAATCAGGCAGGACTTTCAATTCCATACGTCGAGAATATGGAGTCAATGAAGGACGGCTCAAGGTTTTATGGGAAAGATACCAGAAGATGGGTCCGTCTGGTCTGCTTAAAATGAAGAACATCAAGGCTGATTTTTCATTAAAAAAGAAAATAGTTCTTGACATTGAGGAAAATCACCTAACTTTGCACGGTGCTTCGCTGAAGTACGGAGCCAGTCCCTCACGTATATCGGTATGGCTTAAGAAGTACAGGACAGAGGGACCGGCATCATTGTCACAGACAAAAAGGCGAGGCAGACTGCCAATTATGGGAAGACATAGAAAGAAAAGACCAGAGGAGATGACGGAGCTGGAAAGGCTCCGTTACGAGAACGAATGCCTCAAAACGGAGAATGCTCTGTTAAAAAAAGTGAAAGCCTTGGTCGAGGAAAGGGAAGCCCGTCTCAAAGGAATTGGGCGCGAGCCATCGAAGGACTGAGGCTTGAGGGACATTCTCTCCAGTTCATGCTGGACTGGATGAAGATGGCTCGTTCCGTGTTCTACTACCACAGGTCTCATCTCAATGACAATGACGGATACGATGAGACCAGGAGCAGTATCAGACGTATATATAACAATAACAAAGGACGATACGGCTACAGGCGTGTGTGCATAGAACTGCGCAACGAAGGCGTGATTGTAAACCACAAGACGGTTCAGAAACTGATGTCGCAGATGGAGCTAAAGGCCAAGACGGTGAAGCGTCACTACCACTCCTACAAAGGCGAGGTAGGCAAGACAGCCCCCAACGTCCTTTGGCGTGACTTCAAGACAAACAGGCCTGACAGGAAATGGGCAACCGATGTCACGCAGGTGTGCATTAACGACAGGAAGCTGTATCTGTCTCCGATACTGGACATGTTCAACGGGGAGATAATATCTTACACGATATCACATAGCCCAAACCTGCAGATGGTGACGTCTATGCTGAAGAAAGCCTTCAGCAAGCATCATGACACAAACGGACTTATTATGCACTCCGACCAGGGATGGCACTACCAGCACCCGATGTATCAGAAGATGCTTGAGAAACACGGCATAACGCAGAGCATGTCCCGCAAGGGCAACTGCCTTGACAACGCCATGATGGAGAACTTCTTCGCACTAATGAAAAACGAACTGCTTTACGTGAACAAGTTCGATAACATCGAGGACTTTAAATCCGCTTTGAAAAAATATATGAAATGGTATAACAATAAAAGGATCAAACTCAGGTTAAAAGGAATGAGCCCGGTCCAATACCGAGCCCATTACCTTAATTGTTGTAAAAGTTAACGTTTAATTTAACGTCCAACTTTTCGGGGTCACTTCATTTCACCTTGAACACTTTTCTTTGTGTCATAAGCAAGACAAATGCGAGGGCAGCACCAAAGACATCGGACAGGGTGCAGGCGGCGAACACACCATTAAGACCTTTGAATCCGATATTCTCGAACAGCAAAGGCACCACAAACATCAGAGGGATAAGGAAAATAACCTGTCGCGAGAGGCTTGTGATAATAGCAATCCACGGTTTATCAATGCTTTGGAAGAAATTAGAGTTCACGATAGTGAAGGCTATGAGCGGTGACATCACCGACAGCAGAGGTAGTCCGACCTCAAGGATATCGAGCAGGGTGTTGTCGTTGGTGAAGGCTTTAGAGATGAGGCGAGGCATAGAGCATCCGAAGATGGAGGACAGCATGCCTATCGACACACACACTAACATTGTAAGGGAGAACACCTTCTTCAGTCGGTCAGGGTGGCCAGCGCCGTAGTTATATCCGGCAATGACCTGCATTCCCATACACACTCCAAGGATGAGTAAGACGATGAGATTCATATAGCTGTTAGCTATTCCGTAGGCACCCACCGCGAGGTCGCCGCCGTAACGTATCAACTGGCTGTTGAGTATTGCCACCACACCGGCGGCTCCCACATTCATCAGGAAAGGACTCATCCCTATCATAAAGATGTTCTTGAAGATATATCCTTTAGGCTTGAACCCGTGACGTTTGAACCTGATGAAAGAGTCTTTCCGCATGAAATGCAAGATAGATAACAGCGATGTCACCGCCATTGAGATAGTGGTAGCCCACGCTGCTCCTGCTATTCCTAAGTCGAAGCCGAAGATAAACAATGCGTCAAGAATGATGTTTAGCACCGCGCCTCCGCCAAGGGTAAACATCGGCTTCAACGGATAGCCGGAGGTACGCATGAGAGATGTGAGGTTGAACGCCATGGTAGTGAGGAACATACCCGGCAGCACTATGACCATATATTCGCGTGCATACGACACCGTGGCTTCCGTCGCGCCAAAGAGCACCAGTATCTTATCAAGGAAAAGATATGAGAACAGCATCACCGTCCCACTCAGTATTATGGTGAAAATCAAGCTATTACCAAGGATATTCTCCGCCCAGTTGTTGTCTTTCTTTCCCAGCACTATCGACATACGCGCACCGGCACCGACGCCGATGAGCGCGCCAAAGGCATGTATGATATTCATTATCGGCATGGTGATGGCAAGTCCAGCTATCGCAAGAGCACCTACACCCTGTCCGATGAAAATCCTGTCACAAATATTATAAACCGATGATATTATTTGACTTATCACCGACGGGATGGCGTATGCAAGCAGCAGTGCTCCTATCCCTTTTGTCTCAAGTTCTTTTGTCTTATCAATCTGCATATTACTATTCTTTCAAAAGTCCATAACCATTTTTCATTCTCCTGCGTCTTTCGAGAATCTCGTCAAGCTCGTCATCTGTCCCTATGCAAGGCGGGTTATTTCTCATTGCGTCTTCATACATTTTCCATGACATCTCTGATGCCACCACGCTGTCGTGCACGGTAGGCAGTCCAAGGTTTTCACCTGCCATCACCGATTTTGCGAAGACATCAAGCATCACGTCAAGGTTTTTATCGGTATAAGGCTTGTCCTCAACCACCGTCTGCGTCACACCATACACCGACACCCTTGCATGGCAGTTTTTCACATCGATATCGATATGTGCAACACCCTTGGTCCCGATGATATCGACATAGCAGTTATCCACTTGGTCCTTTGACATCTGCCCAAAGTTATGTCCTTGGGTGATGTCGAAAACCACGCCGTTCTTGAAAGTGCCATGGCAGTTCACCCACCACGGCTCCTTGTAGCTCCACATCCTCACCCCTACCGCATGCCATGTATCGTATTCGCTCTGCGCATACCAGCGTGCTATGTCAACATAATGCATTCCGCAGTCATGAAACGCTGGGCCTTCAGAATGGTGACCCTCCTTCGGGGCAAGTCCAGGAGTAAGATGACACACCCGCACTATCGCGAG
>SAMEA3663112__coassemble_202_pt1 | contig 14609 bp, 12 predicted proteins | sample SAMEA3663112__metabat2_low_PE_007 | metagenome-assembled genome bin SAMEA3663112 (sample SAMEA3663112) | pig gut metagenome | biome: pig gut; feature: pig-associated habitat; material: faeces | place: Denmark | collected 2012
CCTATATGATCACCATGATAATGAGTGATGAGCAGCGCACTCTTTGTCAGGTCGCCTTTGGTCAATCCCTCAATCTCTAAAGGTTTCGACTTTTGGGAACCAGGCAGTTGCTCTCCATAATCAACGAAGAGTTTCCAGCCTTCATGCTCATACTCTGTGACGCAGCCGCCAATTTGGTCAGTGCCACGATGGATTGTAATCTTCATGTCTCTATTCTTTTAATTGATGATCATTACCCACATATATGACCTTGCCTTGGTATCCTCTACCTTTGCATGCTTTGACAAATTCTTCATATTGATTCTTTCCTTGCTCATCAGAGAAGGCCAAAATGAATTGAGGCTTCTTAGTTTGGTCAATACGAACATTTTTATCTATCAGTTTCAGTTCCTGTTTCTGCCTCAATAATTCATTCATTTCATTTATGAAATCGTTTTTGGAGTCACGCCCAATAGAATGTTCAAAGCAATCCATGTGAGCGCGAATGCCTGAATTGCCATCAATTGCTTTGAGTCCTGTCTTTAATTCTATTACATACAACTGCCCTGTTTTATCAACAGCGATAATGTCAAAACGGGGGACTTTCTTTTTTGAATCACCATTGTATTTGAAATTGGATGTTGTGCTTACAGCATATTCCAAATCTACCACAGTATAATAGGTTGCACCTCTGTTATTCATTGATATTTGCTGTTGGGCTTTCTTTTCATCATGAGAGATACCTATCGTTTGAAGATCTGCATCCCATTCTTTCATGATGCGTTTCATCTCCTTGCAATAAGTTGCCATACCTCTTGCTTTGAGGATACCCAACATTTCCTTTCGCCTATTTTTGTAATCTTCCCAACGGGCAATACATGCTATATCTCCTTTTTTGCATTTGTCTATCAAATGAGTTTTACGCATATCTTTGGCTCCCCGATGAAAATAGAACTCATCGAAAGATAGGTATGGGCTGTAAGATTCGATTTTTAAAAGATTTCCCCCTTCATAGTAGATGTTCAAATAGTTGTCTCTGATTTGAACATCTAATTCGTTTTCACGTTGCGAAGCAAAATCGATAATTTCTTTGTACTCGCCTTCTGTCAAATTCTTCCAGAATTTTTCATTTGAGATTTTTCTTTGAGTAAACATATATCTTTTTATTAATGGATGTTCTATTAATTGATATTTTAGCCGCATTGAGACTGGGCATCATTATCTCTCAATTGCCAGCCTTATCGCTCGCAAAATTAACATTTCACGTTGACATATACAAATTAATTCCAATCATACATATAGTTTCTTATTCCTGTCCGCTCAACATTATTCAAAAAAGATCACAAGAAAGGGCTGACACCATTTGTGGGTTCAGTCCATATTGTTATCTTTGTCTTCGCCACAAAAAATAATAACGATGGGCAAAGGGAACACTTTCCTCGGACAGTCGCCGAATGGCACGGAAGCATGGATAAAACGACTGAGAATCATCGATTCAACGACTGAGAAAGTGACAGCCTGCTGTCTCTCCCAAACATCTTGCAATGATATACACCGCTCCCCTCTTCATAAAGACCGGAACACGTCGGGAAATGATGATACCAAGGACTCCTTGCGCCATCAACCATTGCACTAAAACAAAAATTGGGACATACTAATTCCCTGTAAATCAATGCTTGTCGGGAGAGATGGAATGTGCGCGCCACACAGAATCTATCAACACCATGCTCACAGCTGCCGCCTTTAACCTCAAAATAGCCATTTTACCCTTGGGCTACTTATCTGTTAGTTAATGCCATGGCAAAAAAGCCTTTGAAGGATACATCACAGCATCACTATGCTTTGGTTTCGAACGTATGTGAGGTTATATGGCCCGAAAAAAATGTTGGATTGCTGATGACAGAGGCGAATAATGCAATCTGAGAATAAAAGCGTTGACTTGCCTGTAATTGCGTTTTAACAGCATAAAAATAAAGCCTTCATCATGGCTATTCCAAAAATTATTAATACCTTTGCATCGAACTTAGATGAAATTACTATGGACGATTTGAAACGACTGAAGGATATACAGCAACAAACTGAGCCCTATATCGTGAAGTCGCACGACATCCATATTGACGCGGACTTTGCGGATTGGATAGCGGACATCAAGAGCCGCTATCGCTCTGCACAGGTGAAGGCTGCTGTAAAGGTGAATGCCGAGAAACCATTGTTCAACCAGCTACTTGGACGAGACTTGGTGCTGAAGAAAGCCGAAGAGCGATGGGGAGCCGGAGTTGTAGAACAGGTAAGCTTAGATTTGAAGCGAGAGTTCCTTGATGCACAGGGGTTCTCCACATCCAATCTCTATAAGCATCAAGGCAAGATTGTCAACAACTTTGCTGACCATTTGCCAGCATTGCAAAGCAAACTTGTTCAGGAAGTTCTGAAAGAGAACTATGACTTTGGCTTTGCCACTGCTGGGCATGAGATTTATGACGAGGCCGAGCTGGAAGAGGCACTCACTAAGAATTAACTGCACACCAAAAGTTTTTTGTCTAATTATTGGGGAACAGTTAATATTGAAGTAGTTATCCCTGCGTTTTCAACGTAGGCTGTCAGAGTCCTCATTCCGCTCCCCACTCCCCACACAGCCCTGGCGCCCACCCCTAAATAATATGGAATCGCAGTTGTATTACAGCCGTATTATATTGAATATAAGGCGATTGCACATTATTTTTTTGTTCTCTTTTTGGTCGATGTGAATTTTTTACGTGATTTTTTCACGTAACATAAAGAAAAAGTTGTATCTTTGCAACAGTGTTCAAACATGTAAAGTTATGCTGTTAAGAGTTTCATTTCAAAACATTTTGTCGTTTTATAGACGGTCGGATTTTGATATGTTCCCGAATCCAAAGCGAGAAATATTCCCACAACACATAAATGAGACCGGTCAAATTCCACTTTTGAAACATGCTTTGATATATGGAGCCAATGGAGCAGGAAAGTCAAACTTCGTAAAAGTGTTGCAGTTCCTGAAATCGTTTGTGATTGATTGCAACTTTCTTGATAAGATTGACTTGAAAGACTTCTTTTTTCAATTAGTCAAATCAAACAAAGAATCGATAAAGATCGAAATTGAATTTTTTACCAGTGAGAAATACTATATCTATGGTGTTGAAATTCAACATTCTCAAAAGAATACAATCAACGAATACCTTCGTTTGTCTGGAATTGGAGAAAAAGATGATGAGACAATATTTGAGAGAAAAGGCAACAACGTTTCACCATCAACAGATAGTAAGCTTTCAGAGCAACTGTTGAAGAAAAATCAGAATTCTTCCATTATCTGTCTGAACAAACAATATCCGGTCATAAACGATGATAATCTGTCCAAAGTTTACAACTGGTTTATGAACGAGTTGAAAATTGTGACTATCAATACTCAAACGCCATTTTTGATAGATATGATGTCGAAGAACAAGCAATTGCTTGACTTTGCCAACAAACTTTTGTCAAACTTGAATATTACAGAGTCGCTTAAGGTGAGCGAAACCCCCATTGACAAGTGGATGTCGGACAAAAAGAACAAGAACGAACTTCTTCAAATTCTTCAACGAACATCAATAACAGACCATTCGGGTGTATCGGCATTTTCAAACAACCGTAACAACTTCAATATAACGATGAAAAATGGCGAACAAATTGTTCAGGAATTTATGTTCGAGCAATTTGGTATCAATGGTTACAAAAAGAAAATGGATATTACAACACAGTCAGACGGAACAGTCAGACTGCTGACGCTGATTCCCGCCCTTTACGATGCAAGCAAAGGCAATGTGATTGTTGTTGATGAAATAGAAAACAGTATGCATCCGATGCTCATTTATAAACTATTGAAATACTTTTTCAATAGCGAATCGAAAGGGCAATTGATATGCACCACACATCTCACCTTGTTACAAGACCAGCAGGAGTTGGTCCGTCCTGACGAATTGTGGAAGGTTGAAAAGGGAAATGGCAATTCAGTGATGACTTCGTTCAACGATTACAAGATTCACAACACGATGAACATTCGGAAAGGATACGAGGAAGGGCGTTATGGCGGTGTTCCACAAATATCAAACATTGAATAATGGCAGCAGACAGACACTATCAGAAGGGCAATCCCGAAATTGAACCGCAGAAGAGTGTAGTGACAAAAAGCGATGTCGCAACATTCAACAGCGCAGAGAGTGTGTCTGTGCCAAATTCAAGATATACAAAACCAGAAGCATTTAAGATTCCCAAAGCGTTGTTCGTCATTTATTCTGGCGGTACGGAAAGAGAAAAAGACTATTTTAGTCTGATTGACAAAAATACAGAACTATTCCCTTTCATCAGAATAGCTTTTCATGCCAATCCCAATTTTGATGAAGGAGGCAAACCGTCGATTGTCAGATTTGCAACGGAGAAAACAAAGGAATATCAAGAGTCTGCAAGCAAAGAAAACCCAGACCACTACTTCCTGATTACCGATGTTGATCATTTTGAACAGTTTTTGCCAGAAATGCAACAAGAATGTAATACAAGCAATATTGAATTGATTATCAGTAATTCTTGCTTTGAAGTGTGGCTGTATTATGCTGAAAAATCAAACCGCCCACTGAATTTTGTAATTCCTCAAAACAAATTGGAGATAAGTTCTGCTTTTAAAACATGGGCAAATACACAAATAAATGGCGGACTAAAACCGACAAAAGCCATCTTCAATATTGAACAGAACATAGCCAATGCAGAGAACAACTATGTTGAGGAAAACGGCTTTCCTACCTTGTTTTCAACACAGATGTTTCGTTTGGCAGAAAAGATGCTACCTTTTGTAAAGGATGGTTTGGAGCAACTAAGAAGTGAAATTGAACGTAGAAGAATTAAACATAAATAATTGAGTAATGAAACGAGATAAAATATTGGAATAGAATAATATTTATTCCTATCCGCTTAACATTATTCAAGAAAGATCACAAGAAAGGGCTGACACCATTTGTGGGTTCAGTCCATATTGTTATCTTTGTCTTCGCCACAAAAAACAGATGAAATGGGCTGTAATCATGGCGGTGAAAGGTACATAAAGTCGTTTGACGGATGGAATCAAAGTGCATACCGTCATATCAGCATAAGAGGGTGTGCCACGCGATGTACAGCTCACCTCGGCGGCGACCAATGGCTCTTTCATGCTTGCCGAAGCCTCTGAAACGCTGCCGGAAAACACAGAGATACAATAAAGGGGCTTATCCATACTTTAACTGTTGCCCAACTCCTTACATTCAAGGGGTTGCGATAGGTGAGTTATGATTTAGCGGACAGTAATATAACATAATATGTTGACAGTAACAAAAAACAACCCCCAAGAATACTAAACATAACCTCATCGCTGTCACGTAATACTGTTTAATCAGCCCAAAAATCAATACTGAACACTATGAAATATTTTGCCGACACTATTTTTCCTGACAAAAAGAGCAGTTTATAACGCTAAACAATTATCATACGACATCACCTTAAAGCACTGATTTTAAGCATGTTAAACTATATTACATCATTAATATCAAGCCTCGTATCAACACCATGACGAGAGAGAAAAAATTTTTACCATTTGTTTTGGTATTCTTCAGATTTTGTCACTAAATTTGCACTTTCTTGTTGAGAACAGGCGGATTTTTACATCAATGATGGCACTGTTTGACAAAAGGATGCAAAACCTTACAGTGTCTTTGGCTGAGCGTTATTAGTCGCGTATTTATAAATAATAATAAACGCTTGTCGTCGTTCTTTTTGAGTATTTATAACGAAAATAGGATTAAATGATATTAATAGGTAAAGCTGATAAACCTGCAGTTGTGCATCGTGGCCGCTGCTTTTCGTACAACCAGCTGTTGCAATATTCGGCGTGTTATGCGCAGCGTTTTGCAGCGGTGGCTCAGCCGCGCATGGCCATTGTCTTTGCCGAGAACTCGGCGGAATGGATTTTTGCATTTTATGGTTGCGTGCGTACCGGTGCCATCACGGTGCCGGTCGATGTGCAATCGACGGCGGGCGAATTGGCCTACATCGTGGGCGACTGTAAACCCGATTTGATTTTCACCACCTCGTCCAAACGCGCCGTCGTCGAGGAGGCATTGACGATAGCCGGTGCTAAATGTGCCGTCCTTACCGAAGAAGATATTGACGTGTCGGCGGCGGACTCGGTGGCTGCGGACGAAATAACGTTCGACGATTTGTCGCAAACGATGCTCATCATCTACACTTCGGGCACAACGGGGTCGCCCAAAGGTGTGATGCTGTCGTATAAAAATGTGTTGTTCAACATCAATTCGGTGTCGCAGTCGGTCAAGATTTTTACTCCCGAACGCAACACCATGATTTTGTTGCCGTTACACCATATCTTCCCCTTGCTGGGGTCGTTGGTGGCGCCGCTATATGTGGGCGAAACGGTGTACATCGCTGATGGACTGAATGCCGAAAGCATTATCAAGACGTTGAACGAAGGTAAAATAAATATTGTCATCGGTGTGCCGCGTCTGTACAAATTATTGTCGAAAGGCATCATGGACATCATCAAACGCTCGTTTGTGCGCGGACGTTGTTCAGTTTGGCCAAAGCCATTGGCTCCAAAGGCTTTTCGCGCATGCTGTTCGGCAAGGTACACAAAAAATTTGGCGGTCACATCGACTATTTAGTGAGTGGTGGTGCTGCCTTGCCGCCCGACATTGGCTCGATATTCAAGACATTGGGTTTCACTGTGTTGGAAGGTTATGGCATGACCGAGACGGCACCGATGATAAGTTTCACACGGCCGTGGAATGTGCAGGTGGGATATGCTGGCGAGCCGGTGCCTGACGTAGAGGTGCGCATTGCCGAGAATGGCGAAGTGTGTGTCAGGGGCGACAACGTGATGCAGGGCTATTACAATAGACCAGAGGAAACGGCCGACATCATGCGCGATGGCTGGCTGCACACCGGGGATACCGGCGAACTATCGCCTACAAAAGGCTTGAAACTGACAGGCCGCATCAAAGAGATTATTGTAACGCCAAACGGCAAAAACATCAACCGAAGAGTTAGAACATGCGGTGCTGCATCACACACCTTTGATTAAAGAAATAGGTGTTTTCCTAAAAAACAATGTATTACAATGCATTATCGTACCCAAGTTGTCGGAGTTGCGCGAAAAGTCGTTAAAGAATATGGAAACGGTGCTGCTCGAGGAGATAGCTAAGTTTAACCAAACGGTGGCCACCTACAAACGCATCAAAAACATCCACATAGTGTCGGGCGAGTTACCCAAGACGCGGCTGATGAAGTTGCAGCGTTTCAAACTGCCGGAGCTTGCCACAACGCACAAGCACACCGCCGACGAACACGATACACCGCAAAGCGAAACCTATATGATGCTTAAGGCTTACATCGACAAGGAGATGAGATGCAATGCCGGCGCCAACGACGATTTTGAAATCGATTTGGCGATGGACTCGTTGGGTAAGGTTGCCTTGCTGACGTTTATAGAGGTCTCGTTTGGCATCAGCATGAACGAGGCGTTGTTGGACAATATGAATACGTTGGCCAAACTGAGTGCCTACATCGAGCAGAACGAGCAGGACATCACGGCAGGCGCCAACGTGACGTGGAAAGATATTTTGACCAGCAAAGTGCGCAATGTTGTGGTGCCGCGTGCCGGATTTATCCAAGCATTTTGTAGTCGCAGCATCAAAGTGATGATGCACGCTGTTTACAACCTGAAAAAGCACGGCTACCTCGAGTCATCGGAGCAACCGTGTATCATCGTGGCTAACCATCGCAGCATGCTCGACGGCTACTTCATCACGTCGAAGCTGAAGAGCAAATTTGTGAAAAACACCTTCTTCTTTGCCAAAGACAAATATCTGCGCAACAAAGTGGCCTTGTACTTGGCGCGCAAGAACAATGTGATACTGATGGACATCAACAAGAATGTGCGTGAGTCGTTGCAGCAGATGGCCATGGTGTCACAGGAGGGGAAAAACATCATCATCTTCCCGGAAGGGACACGTTCAAAAGATGGTAAGTTATTAGCTTTCAAAGATAGTTTTGCCATTTTGAGCAAAGAGTTGAATGTGCCCGTGGTGCCTGTGGCTATTTCTGGTGCCGAGCGTGCCGTGTTCAAAAAGGTGAAGCTGCCACGTCCGTTTGCCAAGATCTCGGTCCATTTCCTGCCAATGATTCATCCCGAAGGCTTGTCGGTTGACGAGATTCGCCAACGAGTTGTCGATGTCATAGCGGCGCAGTTGGCAGGTTATGCGAAACCCGTCTCCTGACTTCGCCAATGCGCCAGCGTCAGACAACGTTTATGCCGGTCATGACACCTATTAATATATAGCGTCACTCGCCGCGCACATCTCTCCATCGCTTCAGATGCGGGAACACCTCCCTCATCTGAGCGACAGCCTCTTCCCTCGTCACCTTATGTTCCGAGTCTTTGTTGAACTCATCAACAAACTGAGCGCAATGCATTATCATCTCCTCCATGGTACATTCTTGAAGGAAACGGCCGTTATCGTAACAATAGATGCAGTAATCGTCATTTCTACTTCCATCGGCGTTACGGCCTATCTCGTTCTCGTTGACGAGCGGCATCCCGCAGCTCTGACAATATTTCAAATCATTTTCCATAGCATTAAGCCAGAGTTCTCATCACATCAGTTTCTTATATCTGAACCTTGTAGGTTGTTGGTTTCCAAGGCGTTTTATTTTATTCTCTTCATATTCGGAGTAGGAGCCTTCGAAGAAATACACTTGTGAGTCGCCTTCAAAGGCGAGGATATGCGTTGCTATTCTGTCGAGGAACCATCTGTCGTGGGAGATGATGACGGCGCAGCCGGCGAAGTTTTCCAAGCCTTCTTCGAGAGCGCGTAAGGTGTTGACGTCTATATCGTTAGTAGGCTCGTCGAGGAGGAGCACGTTAGCTTCTTGTTTAAGAGTGAGAGCGAGGTGCATTCTGTTTCGTTCGCCGCCTGACAGCACGCCAGCTTTTTTCTGTTGGGCGTCGCCGCCGAAGTTGAAGCGTGAGACGTAGGCGCGGGACGGCATGGTGCGTTTGCCGAGTTGAATAAGTTCGTTACCGCCGGATATGACTTCCCATACAGTCTTTTCAGGGTCTATGTCGGCGTGTTGCTGGTCAACATAGCCTATTTTCACTGTCTCGCCCACCTCGAAGGTGCCGGAGTCCGGTTTTTCGAGGCCCATAATCATTCGGAACAATGTTGTCTTTCCGGCGCCGTTAGGGCCTATCACGCCCACTATTCCCGCTGGTGGGAGGCTGAAGCTGAGGTTCTCGAACAGCACCTTATCGCCGAACGACTTACTAACATTATGTACTTCAATAACTTTATTTCCGAGTCTATCACCATTAGGGATATAAAGCTCAAGTTTCTCTTCTTTTTCTTTTACATCTTCGTTAAGCATCTTCTCGTAAGATTCGAGACGTGCCTTGCCTTTAGCGTGACGTGCTTTAGGGGCCATCCTCACCCATTCGAGTTCGCGTTGGAGAGTCTTGCGGCGTTTGCTTTCGGCTTTCTCCTCCATTGCCATACGGTTGGTCTTCTGTTCGAGCCATGAGGAGTAGTTACCTTTCCAAGGGATACCCTCGCCGCGGTCGAGTTCGAGGATCCAGCCGGCGACATGGTCGAGGAAGTAGCGGTCGTGTGTCACGGCGATGACGGTGCCTTTATATTGTTGGAGGTGTTTCTCCAGCCATTCGATAGCCTCGGCGTCGAGGTGGTTAGTAGGCTCGTCGAGGAGGAGTATGTCAGGTTCTTGGAGGAGGAGACGCACGAGGGCAACACGGCGGCGTTCGCCTCCCGACAGGTTCTTCACCAACTTATCACCTTCAGGGCAGTTTAGTGCGTCCATGGCGCGTTCGAGTCTGCTGTCAAGCTCCCAGCCCTCATGCTGCTCTATCAGTTCGGTGAGTTCTCCCTGCCTCTCTATCAGCTTGTCGAAATCAGCATCAGGCTCGGCAAACTTATTGTTTATCTCCTCATATTCCTTAAGGTAATCGACAATCTGCTGGACACCTTCTTCCACTACCTCTTTCACGGTCTTGCTGTCGTCGAGTTCCGGCTCTTGGTCGAGCATGCCCACGGAGTATCCGGGCGAGAACACCACCTCACCATTGTAAGACTTCTCCTTTCCTGCTATGATTCTCAGGAGCGTAGATTTACCGGCTCCGTTCAATCCGATGATGCCGATTTTCGCACCATAGTAGAATGAGAGGTATATATCCTTCAGTATCTGTCGTGATGGCGGGATAATTTTGCTCACGCCAACCATTGAAAAAATAATCTTCTTGTCGTCAGTTTGTGCCATATTATTTGTTTTTATCTATTATCTGTTTCATTGCGTCCTCCATAATCTTTGTCGATGCGCTCCAGTCATAGACGCGATGTACGAAGTCGTATCCATTATGTGCAAGTTCTTCTGCTTTCTCTTTATTGTCAAGGAGTAAGATGATGTCGGCAGCGAGTTCAGAGGAGTCATTACCCACGAGTATCTCCTTGCCATCGGCGGCATGAAGCGAGTCGTTAGCGAGGGAGGTGGTGATACACGGCAGGCGCATCGACATGGCTTCGAGGAGTTTGTTTTGCAGACCCGTGCCAATACGCATTGGGGCGATGAAGATACGGCTTTGAGCGTAAGCGTCACGCATGTCGTCAATCCATCCGCTGACTATGATATTGTCATTGGCGGCCTTCTTCACCCTTATATCCGGCTGTGCGCCAGCGATATACATCTTCGCCTCAGGGTGTTTCTCCCACACCTTCGGCAGAATCTCGTATGCTAAATATTCCACCGCGTTGACGTTTGGAGCATATCCCATATTGCCCGTGAAGACGATGTCGTATCTCTTCTCACAGTCAATAGGCTTATAGTGTTCATGGTCAACGCCATTAGGGATAATGAGCATCTTGTTACGTTCCGGGTGGTCGATGAGAGCCCTGTCCGAGCCGCTTATTATCGTCTTGACATCGAACTTATCGAACATGACACGCTCATATCTCTTCAGCCGCTGGTACTCCATATTGTAGAAAGGCCTTGTAAACATATTGGCTATCTCCGCCCTTCTCTTCATTCCAACAGAGAAGACATCTTGATAGTCAATAGTTTTAGGGATATTGACCTTATAAAGGTAAGGAGCCACACGCAGCAGCTGCCCGAAGAGCATGTCAGGCTTATGTTTCTCTATCAGCTCATAAACCTTTCTCTTCGCCTTAGAGTTATAAAAATAGCCGCATTGCAGTGGAAGTCCCTTGAAGAATGCTCGTATGACGTTAAAGAGCACCCCTATCTTTGGAAGGTTGATGAATTTTATGGACACGCAGAAAGGGCGCAGTGCTTGGAAGGCAGCCTGCTGGTCCACCTTTTTATCGGTGTTCAAGGCACAAAGGATGATTTCGTTGCTCTTGCTCAGCTGTTTTATCTGGTTATAAGCCCTCAGCTTGTCGCCTTTCTCAAGCGGCCATGGTATCCTCGGAAGTAATACGAATATTTTCATTATGATTATTATCAGTTATTAATTAAGTACCGTTATCTCTCTCTTTGTTGTCAACTCGTTGTAAAAGATTAGTAGTCTATTGATAACCTTGTTTTTATCGTAAATGTCCTCTATCAGTTTTCTTGCCTTCACTCCTATTTCCTCCGCCTCGTTAGTGTCATGATATAGGCGGCAGATGTTAGCGACCATTTTTGCCACATTGTCGGCAATGATAATATCTTCAAACTCAGAGTATTGTATTCCTTCTGCGCCAACCAAGGTGGTGATAACGGTTTTTCCGAGAGCCATCGACTCAATAATCTTAATCCTCATTCCGCTACCGGAGAGCAGAGGCACTACAGCTATGTCATGGTTCTTCACAAACTCTTGTGCGTCAGGCACTTCACCGACGACGTTCACCCCATTCTTCTTACATTTCAGGAGCCATTTGGGCATATTACGTCCCGCCAAGAACAGTTGTGCATCGGGGATACGTTCTATGACGCGGTCCCAGACGTTGTTCAGGAACCATTTTATTCCTTCTTCGTTCGGCATCCAGTTCATCGAGCCTATGTGGTAGAATGTTGGTTTCTCTTTCACCTTAAAAGAGGGTTGGAAGCTGTTGACATCGATACCGAAGGGTATATCTATTGTCGGGGTTGCGGTGATGCCACGGAAGAAGGCGGCGTCGCTATAGGTTATTGCTGCTATACCGTCAACTTTATTTATCACGTCCAGCTCATATTTCTTCAATGTGTAAGCGAGATGGTTGATATACCACCGTTTAGCGAAGAACACCGTCTTTTTAGCTATCCTCTCCCATATCTTATGCTCGATATTATGTGCTCGGAGCACTATGGTGGCTTTGGAGTTTTCCCTTATCGTCTCGATATATGGTGCCATATAAATCATCTCTATCTGTACAATATCGAACTTTTCTTTCTTCAGTATTTTTATCAGGCGGTCCTTGAATTCCTTGGAGATGAACCTCTTCACATGATACGACTCATCGGAGAACAAGTTTTTCAGGGCATCAAAAGGGTTAATCTTCAGTTTTATATCCACGAACTCTATCCTTGTTTTATCGCGGTATTCTTTAGGGATGCTGTCAATATCGACATGAAATTTGTCGCTGTTAAAAGCCAGGACCTTCACTTTATGGCCGGCCTCGACAAGCCCCGTTATGATGCTGTTCATTGCCATAGGTCCACCCTCACTTGGTGGGAACGGCGATTTATTGCATAGTAGTAAGATGTTCATGTCGTCAGAGTTTGTTAATGTTTCTTAATAAGTCCTTTTATTTTCAAATAGAATTTATGCCAAGACTCGGCATCGAGGATATCTGCGTCGGTGGTAGCCTTGAAAGTAAGGAACAGCCCTATCGGGAACAGCACCAAAGATGAAATCCATGCGCCGAGGAACACCGGCATGTCACCGTTCACCGCCACACGCTCACCGATAATCGTTATCACATAATAAATCACAAAGAACACCACGCTCACCACCACAGGCATACCCAAGCCGCCCTTGCGGATGATGGCGCCGAGCGGCGCGCCGATGAAGAAGAACAGCAGGCAGGCGATGCTTAATGTGAACTTCTGATTCAGCACCTGCTCGTGCTTCCTTATGTTTACTCTGCTTCTATTGATATCCTTCATGTTTGCTATCAGGTTGTCTTTCATGTTGTTAGCACTCGCCATCGCAATATCGAGCATGGCTTTCTGTTCCTTGATGGGATAGCCCGTCGTCAACGGCCATTCCAACGACACCACCTCTTGTTTGACAAGGTCGCCCTTTCGTTTCTCCACGCCGAGGTCATGCCGCACAAGGCTCTCCTTCTCCATCGTCAGGTTCTGCATACGGTTGACGAAGGAGCTGCTGTAATCCTCCTTCTTTTTCGCAAAAGCCATGTCCAACGAGTCGATGGCATAAGTCAACTGTTTGATATTCATCATTGTCTGATGCGACTTGAAGGCGTTCTCGTCCATGTGCTTCATATCGAACTCCGACATATCGAAAGAGATAATCTGACGGGCGAACGACATTTTCTGGAATTGTCTTCTCTCACGGTAGTCTTTCTCGTCAATCATCTCGGAGTAGTTATAGCCGTTGTAGAGGGTGAGAATCATATTACGTTGGTTCGGGGTCATATCCATATATCCGGAGTCGGCCACGGTGACCATCACATTGCCCGTACGGTCGGTATGGTCGTAAATCATCACATCGTAAAGCGAGTTGCCGTCATCGCCCTTCTTGGCGACCTTGATGACATATTGGTCAATGCCGCGGTAGAACACGCCCTCCGGGATATCCAACGTCATCTTCTTATGGCTCACATCGTAAAGCATCGACTGCATCTTCAGGTTCGCTACAGGCATCACGTTATTTGAGAAGAAGAACGCAAGGACGCTCATCACTATTGAGAAATAAAGCAGAGGCCTCATCACCTTCCAGATGGAGATGCCGCTCGCCTTCATCGCCACAAGCTCGTAATACTCGCCCAGATTGCCGAAACACATGAGCGAAGACAACAGTATCGCAAGCGGCAACGCCATGGGAACGAATGTTATTGAAGTGTAAAACAATAACTTAGACATGACATCAAACCCAACACCCTTACCGATGAAGTCGTCAACATACGTCCACAGAAACTGCATCAGCAGTATGAAGATGGCAATGAAAAACGTAAAAACGAAGGTGCCAATATATGATTTTATTATATGTAGATAAAGCTTTTTCAAGTTCTTAAAATAAAGATGCAAATATAACGATTTTCTTAACACTTCATTGTATTATTATAAATTAAATTTGTGCTGTATTATTGAAAAACGCTATTTTTGCAAAAAAAATAAAAACGTCATGAACGAGATAGACTTTTACAAAGGAATAAATGTCAGCATAACAATATGCGACAACGAGGGAACCGTTATTTATCAGAACGAGAAGTCGGCGGCGACATTTGGTGACAAGACCGGTCAGAGCATGTTGCCATGCCACCAGCAACGCTCGCAGGAGATAATACATCGTCTGCTAAACGAGGGCGACACCAATGCCTACACCATTGAGAAGAAAGGAGTTAGGAAGATGATATACCAGACTCCGT
>SAMEA3663112__coassemble_205_pt1 | contig 14570 bp, 11 predicted proteins | sample SAMEA3663112__metabat2_low_PE_007 | metagenome-assembled genome bin SAMEA3663112 (sample SAMEA3663112) | pig gut metagenome | biome: pig gut; feature: pig-associated habitat; material: faeces | place: Denmark | collected 2012
CTGGTTGAGCAACATTATAAAGGTGCTTAATGACACATATGGTGTAGAACTGACGGAGGAAGACCGAGTGGATTTACAGCGAATGAGGGAGCGTGTTGAAAGTAATGAGGAGTTGATGAGCTATTTCAACCCTAACAATGCTCGTGATGATGTACGCTCGAAGTTTGATGAGGACGTTGACTCAGAACTCCTTAACTTCATCAATACGAAGCTGGAACTCTATAATAAGCTTACGGAAGAAGCAACCAATGCCGCTTTCAAGCGATTGTGGTTCAATGAATTGTATGACCATAAAGTAAGAGGGATGATTAAGTAGGAGTAAATATGGGCGCAACAACAAACAATGGCAGTAATTTAGAGACTAATCTCGATTCACTTTGGCGAAATGTAAAAGCATATCGTTTGAGTGAAAACTTTTTGGCAGTGATGAAAGCGTGTTCACGCTTCCGTCATCTCGCTCCTTATAATGCCATGTTAGTGGAGATGCAACGTCCTGGTGCACGTTATGTGCTGTCTGAAAAAGAGTGGCGGAATAAATATGATCGAGGAATTAAGCCAAATGCACGACCGCTGATTGTGCTGGTTCCGTTCGGTCCTGTAGACTTTTTATTTGAAATCAACGATACTTATCCACTGAAGACAGATCTATTCTGGAAGTCGGACGATGAGATTCTGGAAGAAATTGCAGCTCCATACAAGACGCGAAAAGATGTATCTGATGAAGTTCTAAATGCAACTATCGATAGGCTATCTATACATGGTATTGCCATCGACACATCGTTTGTCGCTGGAGCTAATTATGCAGCTAGGATAGAACTGTTGGCAAATCATTCACACTCCATCAACTTGCATGTAGGCAAAGACAAAAATATAAATTGGCGAGCAAACTATCTGTTGAGCATCAATAAGAATGCACAGAAGGGAGAATGCTTTGCAAGTATCTGCCATGAGCTTGGTCACCTTTTCTGTCAGCACCTTATTGCTCCTAATGAATGGGAGAAATGGCAGGTTCGAAATCTTTCACATGAGGCCAAAGAGTTCGAGGCTGAGTCGGTGTCATGGCTGGTATGCGAGCGATTGGGCATAGGCAACCCGTCGGAGAAATACCTTAGTGGCTATCTGACTGCAAATAATGAAATTCCATCTGAGGTAAGTATCGAAAGAATCCTTTATGCTGTTAAAGAAGTGTGGAGCATTTGCACTTTAGGGGCAAATGTCACTTACAGGGAAGGCCTGTTATATAAGCATTGTGAAAGCTTCAAGGAAACAGTTAGGCGTATAAAATAAGGCATTTCTATTATGAAACTGATATACGGAGCAGACAAATACTTTATAGGTGCGGTGAAGTTCTTTGACACAAACAAGGACTTCGGCTTCATTGCGTCTAACAATTGTAATATGCCGTCACCTAAATACAACCAAGACTTTTATGTTTGTTCTGCGAGTTTCATTGAGGATGAAGCCAAGAAAGAAGGGCAGATTGTTGTTTTTCAGGTGGACAAGCAGGACAACGGCAAGAAACGAGCAGTGAATGTCAGACGCATTACCAAGTCAGATGAGGATGCACAGCTAGCATTGTCCTATTACGGAGACCATGAGTATATTGAGTATAAAGACAATCGAAAAATAAATCTCTATACGCATACCTTCAAACCTTTAGGTATGGTTGCAGATAAGGTGAAACGTATAATTGAGGAGGATGCAGAGCGTTCCCCCCAAAAAACGTCTGAACACTTTAAGTTCTTTGTAGACCATTACAAACAGAACGAATACTCCAAAGATCGATATATCTTTGACCGACAGTTCTCAACAGAAGATAAGTCCATCTGGCAGTCACTTCTCTCTATTTTTACTGATGAAGAACGGCTGGCTGTATTGATAATATATCCAACCATTGTTAGATATTTTGACGATGCAGACCTTGTACAGAAATGGCTGGAACAGAAACTCAATGCCAACAGTACACTCTCTGATTGGCAAGAGGTTGAGAAATCATTTGAGTATATCCCCAACGAATGTGTGAAGTATGCCAAACAATGCATCGAGACAATGGTGGATGGCAAAATTAACGAGGTGTTTGAAGAATTGTCCACACGTTCGGATATATCTGAAGATGACCTAAATGTGTCAAGTGAATACCGTCAAAGAAGAAGAACCTTGGGGATGTATGTTGACCGCGATAAGCAGAATGCTGTAAGCAAACTGTGGTCGTACCTCCGCTTGACCTCCAAGCAGTATGAAGAGGAAAAAGCTAAGTGTTTGACTTTGGTGAAGACAAATCGTTTCAAGAAAGAATTGACGGCATTTGTTGGGAAACAGCATAATGACTACGGAAGAAACGATTTCTTCAGCTATCTCAACAACCTGCCCGTAGAAGATTTCCAGTCCTTTAGAGAAGAATTGGCATTGTCAATCTCACAAATCCTTGATAAAGCTATCGAGGAGAAGAAGTATTGGCAAGTGATTGGCGATATCGGGCAACTTTCGGTTATGGGTAAAGATTTTCTAAATCCTTTCAGGCAGAAATTGCTTCCATTGATAAAGGATAAACTAAAAGAGTTGTTGCGCACCAACCTAAATTCTCCCTACAGAATAAAGTCCGACTTCTTCTCAGCATACGAGCATTATAGCTCAATCTATGAAAAAGCAGAGAAAGTGGGAATTAAACAAGGACTTATCCCCATATTGAGAGAAACACAGTCCATAGGTGTGCTTTCTGAGGTATCAACTGGTTTTCATTCATGGCTTACAATAGATGAAGCATTAGTCTTGTCGAAGCAAATTGTTTCACAATGGGGGTATGCGGACATAAAGGAATTTGTCAAAGACGATTCTGAATTGTTTGATCATAGCATCGAATTCGCTAATATTGTCATTGCGAGGGCAAAAGAGGTGGTAGAAACAATCCCACTTAGCCATTTCTTTGACGGTACGCCATTGGAAGAGAGAGAAAAAAAGTATTATTCTCACTATCCAGAAAGGGAGAATTGTACTTTTCTCAAAGATTTGAAGAAGTTGATTCCAGATGGCCAGTGCTCTTCAGTATGGGTTGACTACATCAACAGCAGGTCGGTAGAAGACCTTCTGATTCTATTTGAACATGATGTTGTCACGTCGTTGCCAGAGAATATTGTAGAGATTATCATCAACGCAATTTCCCTTAATGGAGTGTATGCAGAAAAGGAGCGATGGTATAATAAACCTTCGCTCAAAAACAGAACACATGCAAAGGTTCTGGAAACGACAGAGGTTAATTTATTCCCGCTGATTGCGCAGAGATTACAATCAATGGAAATGACCGACGAAAATGTTGCGCTTGCTGTTCTCTTGACCGAACTTATGACAGCCAACATGCCAGGTGGCGATAGTGATTACTATACACGGCGAAATTGGGAAACAAGTTTTACGAGCCAAATACAGAACTTCAAGAAAACAAATAATATTAATCAAAGACTTGCCGTGATATGGTGGGCAGTTCATTCTAAGACCACAACATCGACGGCTTCTTTGAAAGAAGTCTTTGCAATCCTGCCACCGTACCTACAGATAAAGATCGTCAAGAAACTTTTTAAGTCTATGAGTGAGGGAAAAATCCATCACACGGCAGAATCCTTTTATAATCTCATTTCCAATGGAGAGAGGCCGATATGCTTCCCTCTGGAAATTGCTTTTACATATTTGAAATTGCGTGAGAAGGACCAATCAAAGACTCTGGATAACAATGTTATGCTTCAGTTGCTTGAAGGTAGAGAAGATACGGACGAGTGGATTGGCATTAGAAGTATTGTTACTCAATGTTCTGGCAGATGGGTGGTAAATGAACTCCCTGACGATAGAAGCAATTGGAAACGTAATAGCTATTTCAATGGCATCATCAGCAATATACAAGATAGCAGACTTAGGGTTTTCATTCCTCAGAAGATGGTTGATGAATATGGCAATATAAAAGAATACAATAATAAGTACTATGCCCGCGCCATCCAGCAGATACAAATAACATACAAGGAGGATGAATACCAAATTGTAAGTGAACCCAATGGGGTCTCCTACTATTTTGATGAAGCTTACGAGGCTGAACTTTTTGCAATAGCAAGACCGTTCAATTTTAAATATAATGGTCTGAACAATTTTGTCGGATTTGAAACCAAAGAAGAAGATCAAGAAGCATTCTGCGAATGCCGTCTTTCAGACAAAGTGGACAATTATCACGGTCTTGCTTTTTATTGGTGTGGCAACAAACCTTGCTTTCGCCCGCCTGTAAGGTATCGCACAGATGATGAATGGGAGTATTACACGATTCTTGATTTTATGCGTATTTTGGGAATATCCCCCGACTACATAAATAAAAATGGGAAACGAACTAAATTCGGCCATTACATCATTCTTTCATCCTATTTGAAGAGTTTTGCCAAGTTTTACGAGCATCTAAAATGTCGTGAATGCGGTAAACTGATGAAGCCTTCAGATATAACAAATTTCACGTCAAGGGCAGTTACGGAATTTTCCTGCACCAATGACAATTGTAAAAAGAAGGGATTAATCGTATATCTCAACCACTGTTTCAATAAGCAAAAGTGTAATGCGACTATAGATAGCCGCGACTCAAAGCAATGTCCAAATGGACAGTATATTTGTCCCGAATGCGGAGCTTGTTGCTCGACAGAAAACTTTAGACTGCGAATTAGCCATTTATATATGACTGGAGGGTTTGTTTCAGACAGACTCAGAACGTTTGTAGAACACGATTTAGGACATTGGGAGAAGCATGAGTATTTTTGCTATAAGTGTGGAAATTCTATGCAGATGCGAAGTGATGGGCATCGTGTTTGTCCGAATTGTGAAACAGAGTATGATCCTAACAAATAGCGCTATACAAAAATGTCAATTAATAATATCCGAATATAGTGACAAATGAATTGAGACCTAATCCCGAAGACTGCATTATCTGTGTAAAAGTAGGGAAAGTAAAAAGGGAGAATCTCTATGAGATGACCCGTAAGTATTGGAAGGTTAATATAAGCCGAGCAAGAAAGGCTACGCACGTTTTTGCTATTGTTAATGGAATTGTGGAAGAGGTCTATAATCCAGTAGATTGGAAATATACCGAAGATCCAAGACACATTGGAAGGTGTGAGTTTATGGGAGTTGAAGACGAACACACAACACACAATGGGAAAGACGTAACAGCCTTCTATGGCAAAAGCCAGAATCCTGTGAAGTACATAAATATGTGACAATGTAAAACAGAGCAAAACGTTATAATTATATATTACTGTCCGCTAAACCATAACCCACCTATCACAACCCCTGAATTTATGGGGTTGGGCAATAGTATGGATAAGCCCCTTTCTTTTTTTCCTTTTCAATAGTTTTACCGGACAGTGATAAAAGACAACAAAACAGACTGATACTTCTAACAAAGTGTCAGCCCATTTTTTACTTGCTCAGCAATTATTTACCAACAGCAAATAAATTGAAATTCAACATATTATAAATTCCAAATGTTCTGTTAAACAGCATCTGTTAAAATTGCTTTTTTCAACCTAAAAAAATCTAATTTTTTATTATTCAACTTTAAAAAATATATTTACCTTTGCCACATAAAAGAAGTAAAAGTTTTTACATAGGGGTGCTTCCTTTATAGGTTGCTGAGATTATACCCGTTGAACCTGATGTAGGTAATGCTGCCGCAGGGATTTTTTTCTCCCTAACAAATGGTTTCTTAACTTATAGGTTCAAGCAATATAATCTATTGATTAACAAATTGTTACTCAAAAAGTGTATTAATCTAATAACACCTCCTCAATTTTCTTACTTCTGAGAATAAATTTAAAATAAAAGACGCATAAAAAAGAAAAAGCACCAGCAATGAGCAATAACATCATTGATAGTCAACATAATACCAAAGGCTTGTCAAGCATTTATAATGATGAATGCCGAGAAAGAAGACGGCAAAAGATGGCGGATAAATGGAAAGTACAGTTTATCACTAACAATGCCTGTGGATATTCTCACATTGAAGGGGCTCGCCTTGCCTTAGAGGGAGGCTGTAAGTGGATTCAGCTTAGGATGAAAGACTGCGAAGATGAAGAGATAGAGACAACAGCGTTGATAATAAAGGAGTTATGCCATACATACGGAGCAATATTCATCATTGACGACAAGGTTGAGATTGCATTAAAGACGAAGGCCGATGGGGTGCATCTTGGGAAGAACGACATGTCACCATTAGAGGCGCGAGAGATGCTTGGCGAAGACTTTATCATAGGAGGTACAGCTAACACTATCAACGACATAAGGCATCTTACAAGTCAAGGTGTTGATTATATTGGCTGCGGTCCTTATCGTTTCACCTCCACAAAGAAGAACCTCTCCCCGATTATTGGAGCTGAAGGTTACGGAAACATCATACGAAGCATGAGAGACGAAGGAATGACAACAGCTATGGTGGCTATTGGAGGGATAAAGGGGAATGACATTAAGTTATTGAGAGATAAAGGTATAGAAGGAATAGCAGTCAGTGGTGCGGTACTCGATTCAGACGATCCCGCCGATGATATGAGAATGATGATTAGAGAGATACAAAATGAAGACAATATATAAGAAATATAAACCTTAAAAAAATAAAAAAATGATTGAGACACAAGTATCAAGAGGTATCATTGACACCTATTTTGAGAAGTTAAGACAGAATTTGGAGTTAGACGTCGCTATTGTTGGTGGCGGACCATCAGGCATTGTAGCTGCATATTATCTTGCAAAAGCAGGGTTAAGGGTTGCACAGTTCGACCGCAAGTTATCTCCCGGCGGTGGCATGTGGGGTGGAGCCATGATGTTCAACCAGATTGTCATTCAAGAAGAAGCGATGGACATCGTCCGCGATTTCAATATCAACTACGCGCCATACAGCGATGGCTTATATACAATGGATTCTGTGGAAAGCACATCAGCCTTATTGTACCATGCTGTTCACGCCGGAGCAACAATATTCAACTGCTATTCTGTTGAAGATGTGATATTTAAAGAGAACAAAGTCTCAGGTGTTGTTGTAAATTGGACACCTGTTCTTAGAGAAGGTCTTCACGTTGACCCATTAAATATATTCGCACGTTGCGTCATTGACGGCACCGGACACGACAGCGAGATGTGCAAGGTCGTGGCAAGAAAGAACGGCATTTCTCTCGACACCTCTAACGGTCAGGTGATAGGCGAACGCTCCCTTGATGTCACCGAAGGCGAACGTCAAGTTGTTGAAGGAACAAAAGAAATTTATCCCGGACTATATGTTTGCGGCATGGCATCATCAGCAGTGTCAGGCACACCAAGAATGGGCCCAATCTTCGGTGGAATGCTTATGTCAGGAAAGAAAGTTGCCGACATCATCATCGAGAAACTAAAGAAATAACACTATCGTTCCGGCAGGAGGGCATACATCTCTCCTGCCTTTTTCATACCTATTTTTTAAAGATGCTTTTTATCGTTGTCACAAACCCCTATTTTATTGATAATGAACACATTATTATTCAAAACCTTATTGATTACGGCGTTGATTATGTGCATCTGCGCAAACCAGAAGCCCATATTAACGAATATAAGGATTTACTATCTTCATTAGATGAGAAAGCGTTGAATCATATAGTTCTGCACGACTACCATGAGCTCGCCCTGTATTATCCCGTACATGGAATACACCTAAATAGACGTAATTCTCTGATACCCAAAGGATATAACAAAACAATATCCTGTTCAACGCATTCCTTAGACGAGATAAGACGACTTCCCGATTATTTTGAATATTGTTTCCTTAGTCCTATTTTCGACAGCATCTCAAAAAGTGGATACCTCTCTCGATTTAATAATGAGGAGCTGCTCGAACCAGACATCAACCAATTGATAAACAAGCGAGTAATCGCACTCGGTGGCGTCACATATAACAAAATTGAAGAACTGAATAATATGCACTTCCATGGGTTTGCAATGCTCGGTGACATTATGAACAAAGTTGGAAATCCTGATTTTGAGCAATATGTCAGAAAGATTGATGAAAGAAGGAAATCTCTTTCTGCATACGGCGGCTCTCAAAATAACAACATTTAGTCCCTACTTAACAAACCATCACACTATTACGTGAAATGGAATAGCCGTCGCCCTTAGCGAGTATGCAAACAACGACAATGCCAGCAAGACTCATTGACCAATTCTTTCGAGACAGATACTATCTCCAACACTTAAAACGATGTCTATCCACCATTTGAATATCGGTTTACACCTGACTCACAAGGTCCTATTATTCAAAGGCAGAAATATCGAAAACACACGCAAGCCATTATTCACTTTCTATTGACGAACGAAGTGGTCTGTTATAGAAGATTCTTTAATGATACATCAGAAAACCGAAATAAAACCTTGGTCCATCAGGCATAACAAACACCTTGTTTGACAAGGCGTTCAACCAATCTATTTTAACAGTTAGATGAAATTTGGGTGTCACAACAAAATCTGTCCCCACAAAAGGAGCTACAGCAAAAAACTGTTGTTTATTAAAAACCGCCTCATTCTCATTTACCCAGTCAGAATTATTCCCATCAAACATAAGCAAGCACGTCCGTGAGCCTCCACCAACGGTAACGCCGAAATAAGGCATAAAACGCCCCAGATAGAATCGGTAGTCAGCGAGAAGCCCACCCCAGCCGAACTTGATGAAACTACCATTTGAAAGGGTGTGCATCGTTGAAACATATCCCTCTGTACCAAGCCTGAGATGTTTCCCAAAATGAAACTTTATCGAACCTCCAATTCCTATAGTAACTCCATGAGCATCAAAATCTATCGACATAATTTCCCCTGACAAGAAACCAGCGTGAAGCATCATGCCTCCATCATATTTTGAAACGACGCTATCGTTTCCCCGGACCGAATCACCTTTAGCAAATGCCATCATAGGCAAAAAGAAAGTTAACAAAAACAATACAATTATGCTTAATCTTGTGTTCATAAATACTCTTTTATAAAGCAACAAAAATACAAAAAATCTATATATTCTTTAGGCCAAACTACTACAGAAACCTGCATAACAACAACATTTATCTATAATCAAACACAATCATCATCATTCTCATCAGACAATTTTTTTCAATCACAACTATATTAGCGAAATGACATGAAGCAAAACCTTTACATATTATGAATAGCAATGACATGACACACAAAAAGTTCCAAAACATTGTTAGCGTTGACAATTAGTTGTATCATGTTGTTAACACACAATCAGACGCATATCTGAAAGGAATGCGAAAACATTATAGATGTTGCAAGGAAAGAGCCTACCGGTTTGTCCACCGTCCATTCTTACCAACCAAGCGTGACACAGTTTATGTTGACGCACACGCTTTAATGAATATCGACAAAGTATGATGGCGAGCCCGCATCATAAGCGAGCATTAACGAGGATTTTTGCCGATGAGGCCAACTTTATATCAAGGTTATACCCTTATCAGCGTTAATTACCGTATTGACTATTAATAGCAATTATTCTATTTCCCCTCCCCTCTTCAGATATAGCTTTGTTCACTTGAGAACACATTTAAGAACCGCTTGCTGTTCAATAATTCAATAGCGCAGCATCCTTCCTAAGGTCTCATTCCTAAACCACATCTCCTAATTCGTAATTCATAATGCATAAGTCATAATTTCAACTCACTCCTGATTCCTCTCTCCGAATTTGTCATCGCTCACAACCATTAACTATCGACCCTTAAACTACTAACTAATAAATCCCGTTTACCTTAGCCTTATACATCACCGCTCATACATATTTTATTATTTTCCTTTACCATATCAACATCGCATTCAGAATAAAAGACCCCGCATAATAAGCGTTGCATCACAATCACACGAGGTCTTTGCCACGACTATTCTGTTCAAGCATTATTGAACAAGGACGGTCAATATATGTAAAGGTTTTGGTTTTTCAAGTCTTCATCTTCACCGTAGAATATTACAAAGAAAAAAGTTCTACAGGCAAAGACAACTAATATCCAACGCACATCAACACTAAGGCTCCAAACGTGAAGGGTAAAGAAGCCTTGATTTATTTAGGATAATGTTTTCAGGGCAGGCAGCATTCCATCAATTCTACTGCACCGAAAACGCCATTTCACACACCTACCTTACCAAAATCAATCCCACGAAAGTAGCGGCAAGGCATAAGCCCAATGACGCAAACATATAAACCATTGGCATCATTATTTGGCCATTTCGCAACAGAGTTATTATCTCCATTGAGAAGGTAGAGAAGGTGGTAAAGCCGCCGCAAAAACCCATAACTAACAGCAATCTAATTGAGTTATTAGGGAATCTATTAAGGTAGCCTATCAGTATCCCGATTAGAAGGCAGCCTATCACGTTAGCAGTCATCGTGTTTATTGGAAATCCGCCAAGAAAATCCTTACATCTTGCCAACAACACTGAAACCAGATAACGAAAGGAGCAGCCCAATCCACCACCGAGGAACACGAGAAGTAATTCCTTAAACATTATATATTATATTGAAAGGAATCTCTCCACATTAGCGACCACAATACGCAGCCTCAGTTCGAAGGCTTCTTTCGTTGCGAAACCAATATGAGGGAGGAGCATTGTATTTGGAGCTGTCAGCAGAGGGTTGTCAGAAGGTAATGGTGGTTCGCAATCATATACATCGACTGCGGCACCAGCTATCGTTCCGTTATTCAGAGCCTCGGCGAGGTCTTTTGTGTTCACTATAGGTCCGCGAGCAGCGTTTACAATCACCGAGGATTTCTTCATTATTGCGAAGTCTTTCGCCGTAAGGAAGTCTCGGGTGTCATCATTAAGGGCGAGATGCAGTGCCACGATATCCGATTCTCTCAAGAGGGTCTCTTTATCGACAAAAGTCACCCCATCAACTTGCTTAACGGTGCGATTCCATGCTATGACACGGCATCCGAAGGCTTGTGCCAAGAAGGCGGTCCTTTGACCTATAGCACCCATTCCAATTATGCCAACAGTCTTACCTGCAATCTCACATCCCGGAGCCATGGCAGAACCACTGCAGCTACGGGTAATCTTGTCGTTCTCAATAACATGACGATAAAGTCCTATCATCATACAGATTGTTTCTTCGGCTACTGCCTCCGTTGAATATCCGGCAGCATTCTTTACCAATATGTTCCTTCTTCTACATTCTTCCATATCAATATGGTCAAGACCGGTGAAAGCAATCGACAACATCTTAAGGTTCGGACATGAGTCAAAGAAATCCTTTCTTAATGGCATATTACTTTCGACAACTATATCGGCATTCTTCGCTCGTTCTATGTTCAATTCAGGTCTTCTGTCAGGAAAGATCACAACTTCATGACCATTATTCTTCAATTTTTCACAACTTCTCTCTATCGCTTCCACCGAAAGACCAAGAGGCTCTAAAAATACAATCTTCATTTTTCTTTATTTTTTGTCCAACAAAGATAGTCTTTTTTTATTAACAAATAAGAATAATTCAAAATGGGACTATCCATAAGCAAAAGGGAATATGTGTGTGTTATAATTATCTACCTATGATGAAACCAAGTATAAGCATATATGAATCTACATGGAATGGGATTCCATGATGAATAGCCCCATTATGTTTTAACAATTATTTCTTAGAATCATCTTCATCACCAATCCGGTCGATAAGAACAAAATTATCCATCACAATCTCGGTAAAATATCGTTTGTTCTTATCCTTATCCTCGTATTGTCGGGTTTGAAGACGCCCTTCTAACGCCATCATCTTACCCTTTCTGACGACTTTCTCCACCAATTCAGCTGTTTTTGACCATGCAACAATATTGTGCCATTGCGTTTCTGAGACTAACTCGTTCTTCTCATTGTAATGTTTCTCGTTGGTTGCAATAGAAAATCTCGCCATTTTCCGTCCTTCTCCAACAGTTTTAATCTCCGGATCCATTCCCGGACGCCCAATCAATTGGACTGTATTAATTAAGGTTCCCATATAATTTTGTTTTTGTTTAATTCGACAGCAAAATTATATCGAAATGAATATTTAGTCGTATGAAAAACAGATAAAATATCGGATAAATCTTAATCAGCTGATAACCAATTTTTTATAATAATCCCAAAAGAATAATCTCTATTTTGTAATGTTAAAAAATATTGATCATCCACAATCCTCATTACCGAAAAAAGAGAGTAATCGTTCTTTACTTACGAAAATAGTTTCAACAGCATCATCGATTTTCTTTTTTGACGCAACAGACAATACTATCCCATCAAATTCTTTAGTGATGACATGGACATCATTATTCGATAAAATATCCTTGATATCGTGTGTAATACCTGTACCGAGCAACTTAAAAACCGCTTCTTTTCGAGTCCACAATTTAATAAACGTAGCACTCTCATCATCTGAACCAGAAATTTCTTTCAATTCTTCATCGTTACACACATAACGGGCCAATGACTTTTTATAACGTGATTTTTCTTCAACATCAATACCGATTTCATCATCAGACAATGCTACCGCAACAGCTGATTTACAATGACTTATACTAAAGTAATGATCCAGATGACAATCAAAATAAGGTTTCCCATGCTCATTATATACGAATGAAAAATCAATGTTAGAGCGACCCGTTTCAAGATGTAACAAGGCAGAAAGCAGAAGATAAGCCGTAGCGCATTCTACCTTACCTCTGTTATGTTTGAATTTTAGCATCTGTTCTTTTCGCCAAGCCGGCAAGAACGACATACATCTCTCGATGAAGTCATCACCTAAATCGTCCAATCTGTCAAAAGCCAATATCTTCATGGCACAAAAATATAAAAAAGCAGGGACATTGCCATGCAACGCCCCTGCAATTTTAACGATAATCGTTATTTATTACTTGATAACAGTAACACGTTTGACACTTGTACCGTTTTCAGTTACAACGTTAACCATGTAAACGCCTGCCTCGAACTGGCTCATGTCGATAACTTTGCTGTCACCGTTTACAGCCTGGTCGTAAACCATCTGGCCCATTGCGTTGATGATGCTGATACGCTCCATTGCTGCTGCATAGATGTTCAAATCACCGTTAGTTGGGTTAGGATAGATTGCATTTACAACCTCGTTCTCGTTAACATTTGTTACATTGACATTAACTGTGACCATGTCTGACTCGCAGTTGCTATATACTGCAACAACACCGTATGTATAGTTACCTGGAGTATTTGTTAACTCGTCAACGAATTCCATTTCTGAAACTTCAGCAACCAACATATCGTTACGATAGACCTTGTATGAAATAGGTTCAGCGTCGCAAGCCCATGTGAGTTGAGCGCCATAGATACCGTTTTCATAGACATACTGTCCTTCAAGATCCTTAACAGGTGTGCAGACAGTCTCAATTTCAGCACATGTTGGGCAAGACATTGCATAGTATAATGAGTCAGCATAAACAACTCTTACACATAATTCATGTTCACCAAGTTCGATGTTGCTGATTGAGATTGAGCTATTGTTGATAGGTTCAGCTGTGATCAACTCACCGTCAACAAATACCATAGCGCCAAGGATACCCTCTATTGGTGTTGGAGGAACAGGAGCACCTTCTGATAACTCGTAGATACCTACAACGTTAGGATCAGTTTGGACGTTACCGAAGAAGCAGGTCTTGCCATTATATGCGCCAACGAATGCACCGCCGGAGATACCGCCTGCTGCACCTGGAGTTGAAGCGAAGTCAAATACAGGTGATGAGCCAAGTGTACCGTTAGTGATGTTGTAGTCATAAACCTTAGCGTCGCTGTTAGGCTGGCAGAAGAGGTAGAGGTGTTCAACACCGTCTGAATCTTTGAAGTAGCCTGAACCGTATGCGCTTGATGGAGATGGAGCTGATTGGAGAACAGCACCTGAACGGTCGTATAATGCGAGATCTGACCAGTTACCGCACCAGAATGCATCACGCTCTGGGTCGTATGAGATGTGACGTGAAGTCAAACCAGCACCATAGATTGAACCGACCTTTGTCTTATTGGCTAAGTCAAGGACGAAGATTTCGTTTCCACCTGATGTTGCATAGAAGTACTCACCGTCAGTTGTCATGTCGCGTACACCGACTGCGCCAGGGATGTTGAAGCCTTCAACGAAGTTACCTTCTAAGTCATACTTGTAGAATGTGTAACCACCTGTAGGAGTGCCTTGCCAGCTTGCTGTATAGATGAACTCGCCATCTGTTGCCACTCCCTGCTGACCTGCGCTTGTGCAGTTGAATGCTTTCATCATATCCCACATTGCACGGTTGCTTGTTCTACCTGCCTTAGCAAGTGTACCACCGTCGTATGTGTTGTTGACAGAGATTTCTTTAACCTCACCCTTTGCACCTTCTGCTACGTATGCACGTACCATGAATGTGTAGCCTGAGATACCTGCGCTTGCAAGGTCCATCCAGTCGATACCGTCGATTGACACCCAGCGTCCGTTAGGATCGCCTGTAACGTCTGTACTGCATGCTGCTGGATATGTTGCGCCGCTGGCGTTGTAGAAGATGATCCATAAGTTCTGT
>SAMEA3663112__coassemble_207_pt1 | contig 14486 bp, 15 predicted proteins | sample SAMEA3663112__metabat2_low_PE_007 | metagenome-assembled genome bin SAMEA3663112 (sample SAMEA3663112) | pig gut metagenome | biome: pig gut; feature: pig-associated habitat; material: faeces | place: Denmark | collected 2012
CGCTATCATGCCCGGACGATGGAGTTCCTCCCCAAGCCATATACACCTGTAAGTCGCTGACGCTCCATTATATAGAATCATCAGGCCTATGAAAAGAAGCGCAATGCCAATTATCAAGGTGGCTAACGTCTCAAACTTCCCGTGACCATAATCATGGCTCTTGTCCTGTGGTTTGCTGCTAATCTTCACAAACACAATGACCACCACGTCAGTGATGAAGTCGGACAGGGAGTGCACCGCGTCGGCTATCATAGCGGCACTGTTTGAGATGATTCCCGCCACAAACTTGAATATTAATAAGGTGACATTGGCTAATGCACCGACAATAGTCACTTTGTAAATCTCTTTTTCTCGTTGGTTCTCTTTCATTATTTCTCTTTTTAAATTTGCAAAGGTATAAAATTACCTTTATGTTGAATGCGAAATATTGTTGTTTTAGGATTTTTTCTTTCTTTTTTACTAACAAAATAAGGTGGAAATGAAATACAAGTTATTTTTTGATAATCTTTGTCAGATGGTATGAAAAAAAAAACTAATTTTGTACCCAAATTCGAATTTTGTAATTAATAGATTAATAACGTTATTATCAATCAATTATGAATCCTACTCATATTGAACACATTGGAATTGCGGTCAAGAGTTTAGACGAGTCGATTCCGTTTTTCGAGACCTTACTCGGAACGAAATGTTATGCAATTGAAGAAGTTGCAGACCAGAAAGTAAAAACAGCCTTTTTAAAGATTGGCGAAACAAAGATTGAGTTGCTTGAGCCTACATCGCCGGAGAGCACTATTGCGGCGTTCATAGAGAAGAACAACGGCAAGGGTGGAATGCACCACATTGCGTTTGCTGTTGAAGGGCTTGAGAATCAGCTTGCTGAGGCAAAAGAGGCGGGCATCCGTCTTATTGACGAGACGCCACGAGGAGGTGCTGAGGGATTAAGCATTGCTTTCCTTCACCCGAAATCAACATTCGGAGTTCTTACAGAGTTGTGTGAGAACAAGAACAAGTAATAAGTCACATGTTTTGATTAATTAATAACTAAATTCATAAAAAATGCTTATTGAACAGAAAATTCAGGAGTTGTTGGACAAGCGTGCTCAGGCTCGTCTCGGCGGCGGTGAGAAACGTATTGCATCACAACATGAGAAGGGCAAGTACACAGCGCGTGAACGTATCGCCATGTTACTTGACGAAGGTAGTTTTGAGGAATTCGACATGTTCCTCACACATCGCACCACTGACTTCGGTCTTGACAAGCAGCAGTATCTCGGTGATGGCGTGGTGACAGGATATGGCACTATTGAAGGACGTCTCGTCTATGTATATTCACAGGATTTCACGGTTCTTGGCGGTTCTTTGTCAGAGACAATGGCGAAGAAGATTTGCAAGGTCATGGACCAGGCCATGAAGGTGGGAGCACCTATCATCGGTATCAACGATTCGGGAGGTGCGCGTATCCAAGAAGGCTCAAGGAGTCTTGCCGGCTTTGCTGAGATTTTCCAAAGGAACATCAATGCTTCCGGTGTCGTCCCTCAAATCAGTGCTATCTTCGGCCCTTGCGCCGGCGGTGCCGTCTATTCCCCGGCATTGACCGACTTCATCTTGATGACGGAGCAGAACAGCTACATGTTCTTGACGGGACCAAAGGTTGTTAAGACCGTTACTGGAGAGGATGTCAGCACAGACCAGCTCGGAGGCGCACTGGTGCATAACACCAAGTCGGGTGTCAGCCAGTTCATGGCGAAGACAGAGGAGGAAGGTCTCCAGCTTATCCGCGACCTTATCTCATATCTGCCGCAGAACAACCTTGAGGAGCCGCCAATGATAGAGTGTAACGACCCTATCGACCGTAAGGAGGACTTCCTTAACCAGTTCATTCCTGACAGCCCTAACAAGCCATACGATATGCAGCAGGTGATACACGCTATCGTCGATAACGGACAGTTCCTTGAAGTACATAAGGACTTCGCGAAGAACCTCATCGTCGGTTTCGCGCGCTTCGACGGCAAACCTGTCGGCGTTGTGGCGAACAACCCTGCATTCCTTGCCGGCGTTCTCGACATCAACGCGTCACGTAAAGGTGCCCGCTTCGTACGCTTCTGTGATGCCTTCAATATCCCGCTCGTGACCCTCGTTGACGTGCCAGGCTTCCTCCCAGGTACAGTACAAGAGTATGGCGGCGTCATCACACACGGCGCAAAGATGCTCTTCGCCTACGGTGAGGCTACAGTGCCAAAAGTCACAGTCACAGTACGTAAGTCTTACGGCGGCTCACATATCGTTATGGGCTGCAAACAGTTACGCGCCGATATCAACTACGCATGGCCAACAGCGGAAATCGCTGTCATGGGCCCTTCAGGTGCTGTGGAAGTGCTTGATGGAAAAGAAATCGCAGCTATCTCCGACCCGGAAGAACGCGCAAAACTCGTCGCAAAGAAAGAACAAGACTACCGCGACAAATTCGCAAATCCTTACGACGCTGGTAAATATGGTTACATCGATGATGTTATTGAACCTCGTAACACCCGCTTCCGCGTAATCAGAGCTTTACAGTCGCTGGAGACAAAGAAGGATACTAATCCACCTAAGAAACATTGCAATATTCCATTGTAAAAATAAATGAATATGAATATGTTATCGTTATTGCTGCTCGCAAAAGAGCCAATAGGTACCCACGACCTTGTCATCACATTCGGCGGGTTCTGTATTGTGATAGCCGCCTTGGTGGTGCTGTTCCTTATCTTTACCCTCTTCTCAAAACTTATCAATGGTAAGTTCAAGAAAAACAAAGAGGAAAAACAACCTGTTGCCGCTCCTAAGGCGAAGAAATTCGCCACTTCAGACGTTGACGACGATGTCGCTGTGGCTATAGCCTTGGCATTGTCACTGTCGAAAGACGTGCATGACGAGGAGCCGGGACGCGTGACAATTAAGAGAATCGAACGTAGATACTCCCCGTGGAGCTCGAAGATTTACGGATTAAACGGATTACATAAATACTAATATCTTAAAAAATGAAAAAATTCAAGTTTACTGTCAATGGCAGAGAGTACGATGTGGAAGTGAAGAGCTACGTTGGCGAAGACGCTGAAGTACTCGTGAACGGCACAGAATATAAAGTGAAAGTCCAACCTGAAAAGGAAGAGGCCAAACCAGCAGTGGCGGCTCCAAAACCACGCCCGGCAGCAGCCCCAGCCGAAACAGCAGCCCCAGCGCCAGCAAAATCGTCAGGCAACGGCTTCAAAGCAGTCGCCCCACTCCCAGGTACTATCCTAAGCATCAATGTCAACGTCGGTGACGCAGTGAAGAGAGGTGACAACCTCCTCGTTTATGAGGCAATGAAGATGGAAAACAACTTCCTCGCCGAAGTAGATGGCACTATTAAAGAAATCAATGTGAAAGTTGGCGACAACGTCTTGCAAGGTGCTGTGTTGTTTGTTATTGACTAATCATGAATAAGAAGGCTAACATAAAAAGAAAAGCTATCCTTGTCTTCGCATTAGTGGCGTTGTTGCTTGTGCTTCATGGCGTTATGACTTCAAGTCCTGCTATGGCGGAGCACGTCTTCAATGATGCTGCCGATGCCGTGGAGCTATCCGCAACGACAACAGAGGTGTCTGCCGGTGACGCTATCAGCGACGGGCTCCGCTCTTTCTGGAGCTTCACCGGGTTCAGAAACTGCACAAGAGGTAACATCATAATGATACTTGTGGCATTCGTGTTCATCTTCCTTGCTATAAAGTACGACTTTGAACCAATGTTGCTGATTCCTATCGGAGTGGGTATCATCATAGGTAATATTCCTTTCTTCCAAGACTCTGACACCCTGGGCCTTAACGACGCACTCGCGGTTTTGTCGAAGATAGAGTTGCAAGGTAACCTGAAGTTCGACCTCACTGAGGCCCAGAAGTTCTTCGTCGGCTTGTTCGCCGGACAAGACACGTTGAACTATGAGACGGCAATAGCCCATTTCCATGAGATGAGGGAGATGGACCCGCATAACTTGGCGGCTTTCCTGCCCGCCGGTGTTGACCCGGGAGCGGAGAACACTCTGAAATATTTCGACTCCCTGATAGCACAGGTGTTCAACAAGAATATCCAGACCGGCATTTATCAGACCGGCTCGGTGTTGAACTATCTCTACTTCGGTGTTCGTCAGGGTATCTATCCTCCGTTGATTTTCTTGGGAATAGGTGCTATGACTGACTTCTCGTCTTTGATTTCGCAGCCGCGTCTCATGATTCTTGGTGCTGCCGCACAGCTCGGAGTGTTCATCACATTCATTGGTGCTCGTGCTCTCGGCTTCGACCCTCATGAGGCTGCCGCAATAGGTATCATCGGTGGCGCTGACGGCCCGACGGCTATCTTCATCTCTACAAAGATGGCCCCACACCTGCTCGGCGCTATCGCAATAGCCGCTTACTCGTATATGGCTCTCGTCCCTGTTATTCAACCTCCTATCATGAGGTTGCTTACCACGGATAAAGAACGCCAGATTAAGATGAAGGAGCCTCGCCAAGTGGGAAAGACCGAGAAAGTCATCTTCCCGATAGTAGGCCTGCTGCTCACCACCTTCATCAGCCCGTCGGCTCTGCCTCTCCTCGGAATGCTGTTCTTCGGCAACCTCCTGAAAGAGAGCGGCGTGACAAAACGTCTCGCTAACACCGCTGCCAACTCGCTTATCGATATTGTTACAATATTGCTTGGCCTCACTGTGGGAGCGTCAACACAAGCCGATGTGTTCCTCACTACCGACTCGCTCATCATCTTCTGTCTCGGTGCAGCGTCGTTCGTCGTCGCCACCTTCGGCGGGGTGTGCTGCGCGAAACTAATGAACCTGTTCTGTAAAGAAGGTAACAAGATTAATCCTCTTATCGGTAACGCCGGCGTGTCGGCAGTGCCTGATGCCGCCCGCGTCTCCGAAGTGGAAGGTCTGAAATATAACCCGTCAAACCATCTGCTTATGCACGCCATGGCTCCAAACGTGTCCGGTGTCATTGGCTCAGCGGTGGCTGCCGGTATCTTAATGTCGTTTATCGGCATATAATTAATTATGATATTCAGGTGAACCCCGTATCGACGGGGTTCTCACCCGAATATTTAAAATATCTTGAATTATGCTTTTGATAGGAATAGCCGGCGGTAGTGGCTCCGGCAAGACCACGGTGGTCAGGAAACTTGTTGAGGCCCTTCCGGGGGACTCAGTATCCGTATTGTCACAAGATGCCTATTACTGGGATAACGGTCATCTCTCTCCTGAAGAGAAGAAAGAGATTAACTTCGACCACCCTGATGCGATAGAATGGGAACTTCTCGTTAAGCATCTCGATATGCTGAAGCATGGCAACACCATCGACATGCCTATATATACTTATGTGACCTGCGCACGTTCAAGTGAGGTGGTGCCGGTGAAGCCGGCTGAGGTGGTTATTGTGGAAGGTATCTTAATCTTCACCTGCCCTGAATTAGTGAAACGCCTTGACATCAAGATTTTCGTCGATGCCGACGGCGATGACCGTCTGATGCGTATCATTGGCAGGGATATTAACGAAAGAGGACGTGACGTGAATGATGTGCTGCGACATTATGAGACTTTCGTGAAACCAATGCACCAGCAGTTTATAGAACCGACAAAACGTCTCGCCGATGTCATCCTCCCTGGTGGGCTTAATAGAGTCGCTATTGACATTATGGCGTCAAGGATTCGTCTGCAGCTGCAACAGATGAAGGAGAACCCTCAACTTGATAATGAGGGCTAACAACTCATCTCGCTTTTAGTTATCTAAATCCCATTCACGCAGGCAGTAAGCAAACCCCTTGCCTCCGTATTTTACTTTTGTAATGTCGTCACGGCGGCCTGAGAGCTTCACTAAACACTGGTTTATCTTGGCCTTCATTTTGATTTCGTCCATGGCGATGCCAGCAGTTTTGGCCTTCTCCATCGCCCTCTCATAAATCTCCTTGCTTAATGTTGGCTTGCCGTTCTCCTTTATCACCTCAAGGACAATATTATCCCATGGCGAAAGCGGATAGGGCTTGCGGCGTTTCTCATCTCTATTGAGATAAAATTTACTGCCACGACTCTTCTCAAGCTGTTGCTTCAGCTGGACAATCTTCTCGTTGAAGAATTCTATCTTAGCGTAGTTCTTGTTGATTTCTGTCTTGAACTCAGATATCAGACTTAGAATTTCTTCTTTTGTTAACTCTTTTGATTCCATATTATTATTGTATAAATAGTATAGTTCATTTCAAACGCAAAAATACTCGTATTATTGTTATTTTTTGTAAATATTTTAAAAAAAATGTAGGACATGCTTTTTGTCACATGCCCTACATCATCTAATACTATCTAACCTATGCTATTTCAATTGTTTGTGTGAGTTTAACCTTGTCTTCTGGCTTTATCTTAGGAAGGTTGATGTTCAAGATGCCGTTCTCCACTTTTGCAGTTATCGCCTCGCATTTCACGTTGTCTGGCAACGAAAGTATCTCTTTGAAGTGCGCCGTGGTGAACTCCCTGCGCAGATATTGGTGCTTCTTGTTCGTCTCCTCCTCCTTGTTCTTCTTCACCATCTGTATTACCAAATTCTTGTCCTCATCAATGTTTAACGAAAGGTCTTCCTTTGTCAAACCCGGCACGCTCATCTCAATCTTGAACTCTTCTTCGCTTTCGATGATGTTCATCTGTGGCGATGTTGCTGCTGGCATACCGTAATTGAAGTTCTCAAATAAGTCATTGAATAATGTTGGGAAGAAATCCTGTGTTCTTTTTGCTAATAACATAATTTTAATCTCCTATTTTTTATTGTTTTATTTGTTGTTTTTTTTAATCTTTATATTGTTTTTTGTTTCTTCTTTATTGTTTTTTTTCGTTTGACGCCGACCATTTACCAATTTGCGTGCCGCTGATTTTTGTTTTAGAAACAATCTGTTGAATATCAATGTTTTATTCTTTTAGAAAATTAACATTGTTTTTACTTTTGAAATATTTATCATGTCATAATGACATAAAATCCTGCTATTTTAATCTTTTATGTGTCAAAATGGCAGATTGCGCGTTTTTTTATGTTTGATGTATGCAGGAATGACGTATCTTTGCAGAAAAAATAATGAAAGAAGTAATAGAGTTTTTAGATTTGATTGTGGTGAACAACAATCGTCAGTGGTTTCAGGAGCATAAGGACATGTACCTTTCGGCGCAGGAGCGGTTTAATTCGGTGGCTGAAAAGGTGTTGCGAGGGATTCAGGGCTTTGATGAGTCGGTGCGTAGTTTGACATTGCGTGACTGCATGTATCGTTTTTATCGTGACACCCGTTTCTCTATGGATAAAAGTCCTTATAAGCGTCATTTCGGTCTGTTTGTATGTCCGGGCGGGAAGAAGTCGGGGCTTGCTGGATATTATTTTCATGTTGAGGGAAAAGGAGCCGGATATCTCGGACAGCATTGTCTGTTTTCGGGTATTTATCAGTGCGAGCCATTTCTCGCAAAAAGCATTCGTGAAGATATTAATGTTTCGGGCGAAGAGTTCGTTTCAGCCTTAGACAAGGCTGATGGCTTCGTTCTCGATGAGACTTGCTCATATAAAAAGATGCCTAAGGGTTTCAGTGATAGCCATCAATATGCTAAATATCTGAAGCTGAAGGATTTCTGTATTAGCCGCCCGATTCCTGACGAAGTGCTTTTCTCCGATAGCCTTCCCGATTGGGTGATAGAGAAATTCCGTTCTACCTACGATTTCAACTCTTATCTCAACAGAGCCGCCCTCTTCGCTCGTGAAAATGAAGAAAAATAATAGCCGCCTTATGCAGCAAAGGACCAAGAGTCACGTTACTCATTTGTGATTATTAACAAAATCGCGTTTAGGTAATGTTGATGCTTAACAATATATTAGATAAGAAGAACATGAAAAGACAGGAGTCGCTGATGAGGCTTTACGATTTGTGCAGCGACGCCGTCTTCAACGCGAGCTTTAGAATATTGTTAAACTCTCAAGATGCGGAAGAGGTGATGCAGGACTCCATCTTGAAGGCCTTCTCCTACTTAGAGACTTTTAAAGGCACGACACGAGATTTCGTCGCTTTCGTGAAAACTATCGCGATACATAAAAGTATTGACGAAATAAGGAGGAGAAACAGGCTGCCTTCTTTCGTTGACATCGATAATACCGCCGACAAGACTGACGATGATGATGTTGCTGACGACTTCCCGGTGGAAAAGATCAAGGAGGAACTCGAAAAGCTTCCTGACGGATACCGCCTCGTCATCACTCTCCACCTGCTCGAAAATATGGATTTCGATGATATAGCCGAACGTCTCGGAATAAAACCGTCAACCGTTCGCTCACAATATGTTAGAGGCCTTGAACGATTAAAACGCTCAATAAATAATGTTGCATTAGGAAAAACAATTTAAATATGAAAATAGAGGATAAGATTAGGAATGAGAGAAGCGTCTTCGATGATAAGACGCTGCCGGAAGGGCATAGAGAGAGGTTTATGAAGACTCTTGTCTCTTATCAAATGGTTGAAAACAAAAGAGATGAGTCGAATAAGAGAAGGACTTGGCTACTGACGCTTAACGTTCTGGCCGCAGCCTGCCTCGCTATCGCTATTATTATTTCTAACGTGAATCTGAAAATCACAGACAAGATGCCTTCTCAATCGGCAGAGAACACCCTTCACGAGATGCGCAAAATATATGATGATAAGGTGTATGAGGCTGTGTCAAATCTTGAAACAGTGATGGCCTCCGTTGACGATTCCACCAAGATGCATATTGACGAGGTGATAGAAGAGCTCCTGAGTATGAGCGATGTGTTTGCGGAGATTGCGCCTCTTCCTGAGGAGAAACAGATGGCAATAGCGGAGAAAATTTATGATAGTAAATTGAAAACCATAGAGTTAATAACAGAAAAAATCAATAAATAATATTACTATGAAAAAGACGATGTTATTCATTTTGCTTTGTGTTACTACATTATTCGCAAATGCAAACAATTACAGAAATGATGGCGCAAATTATAAATATTCCATCAAGAGAACGGTAGAAAAGACCTTTGATGTAAGTGCGAACCCGCAGTTGAATATTGATGGTATGTTTACGGATATTATTGTAAATGAATGGGATAAGCAGCAGATTTCTTTTAATGTCCTTATTGAGATTAAGAGTGATTCGCAGAAGATGGCTGAAGAGAGGATTAACTCAATCAATGTGAGGTTTGAGCTGACGGGCAACGGTGTCAATGCCGAGACGGTGTTTGAGAAGACCAAGGGCAACTTTAATGGTTCCACTTCTATACGTCTTATTGTGAAGGTGCCATCGGATGTACGCATGAGGCTTGAGACAAAATATGGCGATATCACTGTTGGTGATGTGTTGAAAGAGTTTGATGCTGAGGTGAAATATGGCTCGATAGTGGCTGGAGAGCTGTTGTCGGCCAGCAGTATTGAAGTGGCTTACGGTGACTTCAGCGTGAAGTATGCGAAGAGTCTCGACCTTGAGGTGAAATATGGAAATGCTGTGGTGACCAAGGCGGATTATCTGAATGCGGAGGTTGGTTATGGAGAGTTGACTATGAAGGAGATAAAGCGCGCTGTCATTGATAACGATTATTCGGATGTTAGGGTTGAGAGCGTTGGAGAGTTAGATATTGAGAATTCATACGCAGATGCAAAGATTATTTCTGTCACAGACAAGCTGAGTGCGAAGTTGAGCTATTCGGACATCAGTGTCGGCGTTGGAGGCAAGAGCCCCGTCATAGACATTCGTGGAGGATATTCTGACGTTGTGATAAGCAATGTGGAGGGAGCTTCTTTCAACTATAAGTTGAATGCCACATTCGGTGACATCAAGTGCGGTGACATCATAAATCAGAGCAGCGAGCGGTCGAAAGGCTATTTGACCGGACGCTATGGCGATGGAGATTTGGGAAACATTAATATTTCTTTACAATATGGAGATATAAAGATCATAAGATAGTGATTTTTGGTACCTTGAATTTAAATGCCGGATTTTATGTTCGGCATTGTTATTTTTACTAATTTTGGCGAGATTTAAAATATTGAAATATGAAACGGGCATTTTTATTAATTATGGTGGTGATAATGGGTGTTGTTAGTGTCAAGGCCCAAAACAATATCACAGGAGCGTTGGCCGACAGTATAAGTGGTGAGAGGCTTGCATTTGTAAATGTTGGATTAGTAAGAACCGCTGATTCTGTCTTTGTGAGTGGTGCCGCTTCCGATGAGAAGGGCGTTTTCAAGATTGAGCATGTGCCGAGCGATAACTATATACTGCAGGTGTCAGCTATTGGCTATCAGACATTTAGAAAGATTATCGATGTCACATCTGACCTTAGTCTTGGTGTGTTGAAGATTCAGCAGGGCACCACGACGCTTGACGAGATTGTCATTGTGGAGAAGAAGCCGCTTTTTGCGAACGATGGAGAGAAGACGCTGTATAATGTCAGTGAGGACCCTTCCATTCAGTCGGGCACTGCTTCTGACGCTTTGCAGAACGCGCCGGGAGTGGAGGTCGATGTGGAGGGAAACATCACGCTTCGTGGGGTGTCGTCGGTGGACATCTGGATTAATGGCAAGCCGTCGCACCTTACTGAAGAGAACCTGAAGACATATATTCAGCAGTTGCCCGCAAACGCCATACAGACAATAGAGGTCATCACAAACCCATCGGCGCGTTATGCCACCTCAGGCGATGGCGGGATAATCAACATAGTGACAAACTCTAAGGTTCAGAAGAACCAGTTCGTCAGCTTCGGCCTTAATGGCTCCTCCCGCCCCAACCTGTCGCCGTGGATGTCGTATGTGTTTGCTAATGAGAAACTTTCTTTTAACTTATATCTTAATGGGAACTATAGGCATAATAATGGTTATGGCGACGGATACACCTATTCTTTCATGGATAACGGGGCGTCGCTCGACACCACTACGACAACGCGTTACGAAAACAAGGATGATGATAGCGGCTATGGCTGCGCACTCTTCATGAATTTTGAGTATAACATCGACACCATGAACAACGTCTCGGTATGGGTCGGCGGCTTCCCAAATTGGAGTAACAGCAGCGGCTTCATGGATTATTATCGTGACGATTATGTTAATAACCTCATTGACAACAGAGTGCATTATCAGACGTTTTCGGAAAGTGAGAGCAATTTTGTAGGAATGAATGGCGGCGTGAACTATCAGCATCTGTTTAATAATGAAGGACATAATATCAATTTCAGCATCGACGGCTCTTATTATGGAGGCCATGATGCCATGAGCTGCACAAGGAATTATTTCTATCCTAACGGAGAGATAGAACGCGAGAATGGTTATTTGAACTCAAACAAATTCGGGGATTTCAGCTACAGCGCGAATGTTGACTATAATTTACCTTATATTAAAAATGGTGAAATATCGTTGGGCGCGTTCTACGAGCATTATCCCGACACTTATAATATTGAATACGACACCCTCTATAACGATGTCTATTATCTCGACAATTACCGTACTTTCAACCGCCGTGCATGGAGCGACGAATATGGTGGGTATGTCACTTTGCAACATAGGTTCGGGAACTTCGTCGTGAAGCCCGGAATTAGGTTCGAGTTTAATGAGGCGAATTGTGAGGTTGACGGTTATATGAATGAATATCAGAAGAAAAACTATTTTAACCTGCGTCCTTCCTTGCATTTTTCGTATCGTACTAAGTCGATGCACAACTTCAAGTTAAGTTATTCGCGTCGTGTCTCAAATCCTGACGCACGTAACCTCACCAATTTCATCAGATATAATGAGGAAGATGTTTCGATGGGTAATCCAGACCTCAAGTCGGTATATACCAACTCCTTTGATGCTGGGTGGACCAAATATTTCGAGAAGTTCGGAAGCGTCGGGTTGTCGGCGTATTATCGCGATTCGGAGGGTACTATCAACTCTGTTACAGAGAATTACTACGATACGCTGGTGTTTGGCCGCTGGGTGAGGATGATGATGCCTGTCAACGTTGGAAGAACGTATAACGCTGGTGTTGAGGCAAATGTGATGTATCGTCCAAACGGTTTCTTTAATGTGCGTTTCTATGCTAACTTGTACGACTCGTATTATAAGACGGAATATAAAGGCAAAGAGGTTGAAAGTGAGATGTTGTCGTACAGCCTCCGTCTCAACTTATGGGCAAAGCTATGGAACAAGCTGGAGATTCATGCGTCAGGACACTATCGTTCTGCCACACAGTCGCTTTATGCTGAGAGACGTCCTTCCTATTCAATCAATTGCGGCTTGAAGTCGGACTTCTTCGATAAGAAAATGACAGTGTTCCTAAATGTCAATGACATCTTTAATTGGAATAGCTGGGATAATAATACTTATAATCCATATTACATCTCTTATAGTACATATAGGTTTAACAGCCGTTCCATCAGTCTTGGCGTGACATTCCGTTTTGGAAAGATGGAGCTTGAGAACCAGGCTCGTCAAGGCGGTGATTCTGGAGAGGTGGATATGTCATCAGGGAAATAGTTGAGATATGAGACGAATATTTGTAATATTGACGGTTGTTTGCATGCTAAGTTCCTGCGGCGGGAATGATAAGCCGGCGGGGACGGCGGTGAAACAGAAAAAGAATGATGTAGTGGTGCCTGCGTTTAATGCCGATTCGGCATACGGTTTTGTGGAGCGGCAACTCTCCTTTGGGCCTCGTGTGCCAGGGTCCATCGCACATGAACAATGCGCCGAATGGTTTGTGTCGAAGTTAAACGCATGGGCCGACAGCGTCTTTGTCCAAGACTTCAGATGCCGCCTGTTTGACGGGAAGACTGTTGACGGGAAGAATATTATAGCATCTTACAACATTGAGGCACATAAAAGGATTATTATCGCATCACATTGGGATTCACGGCCTTATGCTGATAACGACCCAGATGAGGCTAACTGGAAAAAGCCTATCGATGGTGCTAATGACGGCGCAAGCGGCTGCGGCATTCTGTTGGAACTCGCCCGAATAATGCACCTCTTCCCTCTTGATATTGGTGTCGATTTGATTTTCTTCGATGTGGAAGACCATGGCACGCCTCGTTGGGCCGATGATAACCGATACAGTGATAACTCTTGGTGCCTCGGCTCCCAATATTGGGCGAAAAACCCACACTATAACGGCTATTCCGCTAACTTTGGCATACTCCTCGATATGGTTGGAGCATCAAATCCTCGTTTCCCAAAGGAATATTATTCCCAACGTGATGCCGCATGGGTCCTTAATAAGGTTTGGCGTATCGCCCGCGATATGGGTTACGACCAATTCTTTGTCAATGAACTCGGCGACCCTATCAATGACGACCATATCTATGTGAACCAATATGCCGGTATCCCTACTATTGATATTATTCATCTTGTTGGCGATGAGGACAGGACAAGCAGCTTCTACCCTTATTGGCATACTATGAATGATAATTTAGAACAGATAGACCCTAAAACATTACAGATGGTTGGCAATGTGGTCACTTCGGTGTTGTATCGCGAATGAGACTTCCTTCTTTGACTGTGGTTTGGTCTTTGTTCTCTATGTTATTAAGAATTATTGAGTTACGATAATATTCGTACTAATGCCGTTGCTTTTTGATGTTGTAAATTATGGAAAAGACAAAAATGTATATCGAAGAGCCGATACGAATCAGCACTTACGACCTTGACTATATGAATATTGTGAATAACACCGCCTATACAAAGTATCTCGAAGACCTTCGTATGTCGTTGCTCAACAAGTATTTCCCTCTTCGAGAGATGATGGCTCAACACAATACACCTATTATTGCTGAGACACATATTTATTATAAACATCCTATCTCGTTGAACTCTAATCCTGTAGGTCGCGCCCGAATCAGTGCGCTCGGTAAAAGCAAATGGGAGTGTGAATACGAAATAGTTGAAGGCGACAAGGTTTATTGCACCGCATTGCAAGTGTGTTATTATTTTAATCTCGACACTAACCGTCCAACCCGGTTCCCTCAAGAGTTTATCGAGCTTTATAATAACATGGAATAAAGGTCTGAATATCTGCGTGTTGAGGCTTTTTTGCTCGCTGAGCGCGCCTTTTGTGCTGATGCATTGATTTTTTGTGTCTGGTATTTTGAACAAATATTGTATTATTTATTAATTCTAAAATGAGTAAAATGAGAAAAGATAGCAGGCAGATGAGTGCGGAATGGGCTTTAGGTGTTTTCGACAAAGCCCCGTTTGTTACAATGAGCATGTCAGACAACGGGATGCCGTACTCAGTGCCATTGTCTTTGGTTCGTGCTGATGATACGACATTCTTTTTCCATTGTGCGACAGAGGGTAGGAAACTCGATGTTTTACGCAGCAATCCTGTCGTATGCCTTTCAGCAGTAGCGAAGTGTAAGCCTGTCGTTGGTCCGAAAGACGGCAGTTTCACGCTTGAGTATATGTCGGCCATAGCTTACGGTGTTGCAGAAGTTGTT
>SAMEA3663112__coassemble_228_pt1 | contig 13317 bp, 11 predicted proteins | sample SAMEA3663112__metabat2_low_PE_007 | metagenome-assembled genome bin SAMEA3663112 (sample SAMEA3663112) | pig gut metagenome | biome: pig gut; feature: pig-associated habitat; material: faeces | place: Denmark | collected 2012
ATCAACGGCATTTTATTCGAAATAAAAGAATTTATTGAGGAATATTCTAAGATTTTCAATGGATTAAATGTTTTTCTTTCAGGTGGAGACAATATTTTCTTTGATACAAAGTTAAAAAATTGCATATTTGCAAATTCAAATTTCATGTTCAATGGTTTAAGATATATTCTTGAATATAATGAAAATCAATAAGATAGAAAAAGTAACGTTTTTTGTATTGTTGTTGTTCGCGGTTGTTTTCGGCGCATCAGCACAATCGGATATCGCTTCTCCCTACTCTCGTTTCGGTCTTGGAACGGTATATCAGAACAAGTCGAACACCGCTTTGCAGGGGATGGGAGGCGTTTCTAACGCTATGAGTGGCATGAGTCTCATCAACCCCGCGAACCCGGCATCCTACGCCTTCATCGACTCACTGACGTTCCTCGCCGACGCCGGTTTCTTTATCAAGACCACATCTTACAACACTTCTACATACATGGAAAGAGGCTCTAACGCGTCGTTGGACTATGCGAATGTTGCCTTCGGTGTCACCAAATGGTGGAAGACAGGCCTCGGAATCACCCCGGCAAGCAACCGTGAATACTCCTCCCTCGTGGATTATTCCCTCGCTGTTGCCGATGGCACCATACCTTATAATATATTATATGAGGGTGCCGGAGGATTAAATAAGGCCTCATGGTCGAACGGCTTCCGAATCTTTGACAACCTCTCCGTCGGTGTCGCCGCACACTTCTTGTTCGGTACAATAAACGATATCACAACGGTCTATTTCCCGGATAATGTATATCTGCTCAACGGCCGCCGCTCCATAAAACTTGAAATTAATGACTTTACTTTCGACCTCGGCCTGCTGTATAAGGCTAACATCGTAAGAGACTATTCTTTGTCAATCGGATTATCCTATTCCTTCAACTCGGATCTGAACGCTGTGAAATCAGCCTATACGAGGAATATGTTTAAAGGCTACGGCACCAATGTTGAGAGCCCTATCGACACTATCTATTATGTGTATGACAAGTCGTCAAAGGTGAGTTACCCTCAAGGCATTAGCGCAGGACTCGTGCTGAAAAAAGGCGAGAGGTGGCTCGTGGGTGTCGATTTCAACTGGGATAACTGGAAGGGATTCCAGATTAATGGTGTGAACGACTCCTTGCAAAACTCATGGAATATTGCCATCGGCGGATGCTATACTCCTAAGTCGAACGTGACATCTGGATATATGAACCGTGTCACCTATCGCGCTGGCTTCCATTATGATAGGACCTGCTTCAATTTCTATAACACATCTATTGACAAATACGCTTTCACTTTCGGACTCGGACTCCCAATACCTCGCTCCCTCACATCACTGAACATAGCTTTTGAGCTGGGACAGCTTGGGACAATAGATAATAACCTCGTGAAAGAGTCATTCTTTAACATCTCTATTGGAATCTCAATATACGACAGATGGTTTGTGAAAAGAAAATATAAATAACATAAAAAATTAATGGTATGAATTTTAAAAAAGTTTTATTTCTTGGTGCGGCATTATGCTTCTCTACGCTGACATTTGCGCAGGAACAGGCCGCTGATTGCGAGACGGATTTTTCAATTTACAGGGAAGCGTTCAAACAATGGGATGGAAAGACATCTTCCGCTAACCCAATCATGATTAAGTCGTGGAGAAATGTGTTCCTTAACTGCCCGAGCATGAAGGAGAGGACGCACATTGATGGCGCAAAGATTGTAAATAACGCTTTGATTAGAGGTACAAAGGACGCTGCCTTAAAAGAGAAATATATCGATACCCTCATCATGGTTTACAACACACGTATCCAATATTTCCCTAATAGTCAGAAAGGTGAAAACCAGATAGGCAATATCAAAGGACGTATGGGTCTCGACCTCATGGCTTTCCCTTCACGTCTTGAACAGGCTTATGAGGCTTTGAAGGAGGCTGTCAATATCGATGGTGAGAATAGTAACTACGCCTTTATTGATGGTTATTTCTCATCAGTAATCCAAATGGTGAAGGCCGGCAAGCTCGATGAATCGGAAATCATTGAGGAATATAGCAAACTTATGGATATCGTTGATGCTAATATAAAGAAATTCACCGACTTAGGTAATGAGAAGCAGCTCAACAACTATTTGGCTACCAAGACGAACCTTGAGGGTGGAGTGCAGCCTTACGCTAATTGCGAGGACCTCGTCCGCATCTATCAGAAGAAGTTCGACGCTGACCCTGATAATGTAGAACTCCTTAATAAGATAGCCTCCGTGCTCTCAGCAAGAAACTGCGATAAGTCAGACCTCTATCTCGCGGTAGCTATCAAACTGCACAAGCTTAACCCTTCTCCTGAGTCGGCTTACTTTATCGGTAAGAGATACCTCTCCGACCAAGAATATTCAAAGGCAACAAGCTATCTGCTCGAAGCAACAAAGTCGCAGGACGCCAAATCAGCGCAACAGGCTTACAAGTACCTCGCCCAGATTATGTTGAAAGAGGGTAAGGGCGAACAAGGCCGCAGCTATGCGAAAAAAGCTATCGAGCTTGACAAGACCGACGGCGAGCCTTATATGATTATTGGTTATCTCTATGCCTCAAGCACCAAGGAATGCAACGCAAACCCACTTCATGCAAAAGCAGTGTTCTGGGCTGCTGTTGACAAGTTCCAAAAAGCAAAAGAAGTGGATCCTTCAATGGCCTCAAAAGCTAATGAAATGATAAAAGAATACTCGAAGTTGTTCCCGACAAGCGAAGACGCTTTCTTCTATAACGTCTTTGAAGGCGATACATACGAGGTCGAATGCTGGATTAATGAAACAACAAAAGCGAGGTTCTCTAACTGATAACATTGAAGAAAATTCTTTTCATAGTTTTGATAATCAACATCATAGCACATCTTGTTATGGTGTTGATTTCTTGTGGAAACTCTATTGATAATGTCAAACGCTTTGTCGATTATGATACTATCTCCGGCTTGATGGCTTACGATGTAGTGATAGAGCGCAGCGATTCCGGAGTGTTGGTAGCAAAACTCATCGCCCCCGTAATGAGGAATGTGGAAACCGAAGACAGCACGTTCCTTGAGTTTCCAAAAGGGTTCTATGCCACTGTGTATGAAGGCGATACGGCAGCATCAGCAAAAATTAGCGCTAACTATGGCGTGATGTATAAGGACGACGACTTGCTGTTTGCACGCAATAATGTTGTGGTCGAAAATATTGACACTAAGGAGACACTCGAGACAGAGACACTGTACTGGAACCAGAAGACAAAGAAGATTTATACCAGAAACTATGTTAAAATATCAAGCCCTGATAAGGTGATATTCGGCGACAGCCTCCAAACAGACGAGAGCTTCACAAAACGCATTATCCATGGTGTTAGGGCGACTCTCGAGATAGAGGATACCGAATAGAATAATATTGATAATCAAATGAATGATTGGCAAATCGTAATACTATCGCTATTGGTCTCGGCATTGTTCTCAAGTGTCGAAATAGCCTTCTTGTCTTCCAACAGACTGAAATTGGAGCTTGACTTGAAGAAAAATAGTTTTATCGCAAAACTGATAAATAATTTCGTAAAACACCAGTCGATGTTTATCGGCTGTATTCTTCTTGGAAACAATATCGCCAATGTGGTATATGGCATCTCTATTGCGAGAATCCTTGAACCCGTGATAGTGAGCGTGTTACCTGATGCCTTATCTAATGAGTTCTCTATCCTCCTCTGCCAGACAATCATCTCCACACTTTTGATTCTGTTTATCGGCGAGTTCATACCTAAAACACTTTCAAGAATCAATCCTGATGGACTAATGCATGTGGTCGCCTTCCCGATGATGATAATATATATCGTTCTTTTCCCTCTGATTTTCATATATATAGGTATCTCAGAGCTCATTATCAAACACGTCTTCAGAATGGATATCAAGCCAGAAGACTATAAACTCAGCACTGTGGATTTGAACGACTATCTGAAGGAGTACGCTGACCGCGATGAGGAGAACGAGGATATTCAACAAGGTATTGAGCTGGTTCAAAATGCAATCGACTTCCAATATGTAAAGCTTCGCGAGTGTATGCAGCCGCGAAACGAAATCAAGGCCGTCGGAATAAACGACACCATTGAGGAGGTTAAAAGAGTGTTTGAAGAGACAAAGCACTCTAAACTTATTGTTTATGAGGATAATATCGATAATATCATTGGTTATATCCATATCAACGACCTGCTTCATAACAATAAGGCCATCAAGGAGAGAGTGCGGCAAATCGACTTCTATCCGGAGACTTTCGGGGCAAAAGAGCTGCTCCAACATCTTTCAAAAACACGCCAGAGTATTGCGGTCGTCGTTGACGAGTTCGGAGGTACCGCCGGCATTATCACTATCGAGGACCTGATAGAGGAAATCTTTGGAGAGATTGAAGACGAGTATGACGAAGAGGAAACTGTTGAAAAAACTATTAAAGAGAACGACAGGATCTTCTCCGCCCGCCTCGAAATAGATTATCTTAACAAAGCCTATAAATACGACTTCCCCGAATCAGATGATTACGAGACACTCGCCGGTTATATCATACATTATCACGAAAGTATTCCACAAGTAGGGGAGGAAATCTCTATCGGAAAATACCTCTTTAAAATAATCAAAGCGTCAGATACTAAACTCGAAGAGGTGGAAATAAAGGACAATCAATGAGTTATATTTTTTTGCTAAAAATGTTGGATATATTCACGGATTTTGTAAATTTGCACGTTTAAAATAAATTTGAGAATAATAAAAAAGAAAAGAAAATATTAAACTATGGCAGCAATTGGACAAATCAGAAAACACTATGGTATTTTAGTGGTTATCATTGGCTTGGCACTTTTGGCTTTTGTGTTGGGTGACCTTTTTAAAAGCACAAACAGAAGACAGCAAAATGATGTGGCAGTAGTAAACGGAGAGAAAATTACTTATCAGGATTTTGCAAATTTGGCGGAACAGAACATTGAGAATCAAAAGAGAAACACAGGCTCAATCTCAAATGATGATGCTTTCAACGTCCGTAACCAGACACTCGAACAGATGATTAGGGAGATTATCATGAATGAGGAATTCTCCGCTCTCGGCCTTACCGTTACCTCAGCCGAACTTGTTGACCAATTCCTTGGCGATGAGCCTAATCAGTATGTAGCTCAGAGTTTCCAAGATGCAAACGGAAAGTTTGATAGAGAGGCTGTGAGAAATTTCATCAACAACTTCGACCAATATAGCCCTGAGATGCAGGCCTCATGGTTGGATTTTGAGAACGCCATCATGCAGGATAGGTTGAACACAAAATATGAGAGCCTCCTCAAACATGGCTTCTATATGCCTAAAAAACTCGCCGACCGCTATAACGAGAATAAAAATGCAAAGAAATCAGCAGAGGTGTATGCCGTTCGCTATACCACCATCCCTGACTCAACAGTGGTCGTCACCGAACAGGATAACAGAAAATATTACGAGCAATATAAGAACAAATACCAGGCTGATGAGACACGCGCCATCGACTACATTGTCTTCGATGTGAAACCTTCAAAGGCTGATTATGAGGCAGCAAAGAATTATGTCGAGTCGGTAAAAGAAGGTTTGGCACAGACATCAAATGTTGCTAACTTTGTGGCTTACAACTCTGATATGCCTTACGACAGCTCATGGAAACTCACTAACGCACTTCCTGTAGAACTTGAAGATGTTGTCGCAAATAATGAGGTTGGCTTCGTGTATGGCCCATACGAAAGCAATGGCGCTTATAATGTCGCACGAATAATGGATAAGGCTAACCGCTCTGACTCTCTGATGGCTTCTCATGTCCTTATCGCTTACCAAGGTGCCCTCCGCTCTTCAGCAACACGCACCAAAGAACAGGCTAACGCCCTCGCCGACAGCCTCTATAAGACAATAAAGAAGTCTGGCAAAATCGAAGGCATCGTCAGCTTCTCTGACGACCCAAGCGCAAAGACAAATAATGGTGACCTCGGCTGGTTCCTTGACGGCGCAATGGTCCCTACTTTCAACGAGTTCGTCCAGAATAACAAGGTCGGTACCGTCGGCGTAGTCGAGTCTCCTTTCGGCTTCCATATCGTCAAGGTTACTAACCGTAATGAAGCAAAACCAATGGCTCGCGTGGCCGTCATCACTCACGAAATCACTGCAAGCTCAGAAACAGACCAGATGGTGTTCGCCGATGTGAACAAATTTGTTACCGAGAATAAAACAGCTGAACAATTCAACGCAGCAATTGAAGCTCAAGGTCTTAACAAACGTACATTCCCTTCTCTGAAGAAATATACTAACCGTATCACAGGCATCAACAACCCTCGCGAAATCGTTAGATGGGCTTTCAAAGACGATGTTAAAGTTGGCGATATGTCTAATGTCTTCGAACTCGAAAATATGTATGTCGTGGCAGTGCTTACTAAAATAACTCCTGAAGGAGTTATCAGCTATGACGATATGATTGAACGTTATGCTTACCAAATTAAAAAAGTGAAAAAAGGTGAGATGCTTGCTGAGAAAGCAAAATCATACGGCACTGATTATCAGAAAATGATTGATGAGCTTAAGGGTGAGAAGACCACTATCGATAATATCTCTTTCGATGGTCGTAGCTTCGGAAACTTCGGCGTTGAAGATAAGGTTATAGGCTCAACACTGGGTATGAAGGAAGGCGTTTATTCAGCCCCTATAGAAGGTGGTAACGCCCTCGTGGTCGTTAAGGTTACTAAGAACGCTCCTGCCGGCCCAACAGATTATGCCAGCATCTTGCGTGAAAAGAAGTCGAACTTCAACAACCAGATTCTTAACGGCTCTGCCTACTCAGCCCTCCGCGATAACGCAGAGATTGAAAATAACGGAATATTGTTCTTCTAAATATAATTAAAGAAGAATAAACAACTTTTGATATTATTGTATTCTTATAAATATTAGCTCGACATTCGTCGAGCTAATATTTTTCCATTGTATGCTGAAACAAGTTTTAACATTTATTGCTGCTCTCTATAAGTTCTTGAATGCCGTTAATTCTTGATATTCATGTAGGGAACACAAATTTTTGAATATGCTTCCCCAATGGATTTCAATGGAAAGCCGCTTATTCTTCTTCATCGTTTCAGTGCAATACACGTTTGTTAACAGGCATTAGTAAATTCATATATCAAAGCCTCCCCTGATTCCCAAGAGAGGCTTTCAATTCTTATTTATTTTTTTCACAATACCATGTCTTCTAATGGCATGGCTGCTGATACTATACCTTATTAATTAATAAGATGGTCTAACACAACTCTAACAGCGATTCGGTTACGTATTTAAGCTGCTCGTCAGTGAATTCGGTGTGTATTGGCAGGGCGAGGACGTGTTCGCAGAGGTGTTCGCATACGGGGAAGTCACCTTCTTTGTAACGAGTGTCTTTATAAGCCTTCTGCATGTGTAAAGGAACAGGATAATAAATGGCGGATGCGATGCCCTTCGATTGAAGGTGAGCCATTGCCTTCTCACGCTCTATCCCGTTTAAAACCACCACATACTGATGGAATACGTGGTCGGTGAATGGGGCGGTCTTTGGTGTAATTATCTTATCTGTTTGTGCAAACGCTGCCTCATAATACGCCGCGACATGTTGTCGTGCAGCGATATATTCATCAAGATGTTTAAGTTTTATGTCGAGAACAGCAGCTTGAATAGCGTCAAGACGTGAGTTAACACCTATATAATCGTGGTAATATCGAACCTTCATTCCGTGGTTTACGACAATCCTCATCATTTCTGCAAGGTCATCGTCGTTAGTGAAGATTGCGCCTCCGTCACCATAGCAGCCGAGGTTCTTTGAAGGGAAGAAAGAGGTGCATCCTATGGTGCCGATAGTCCCCGACTTTTTCACTGTGCCGTCTTTGAATCTATAGTTTGCCCCAATCGCCTGCGCATTATCTTCAATCACAAACAGGTTGTGTCGATGGGCGATGTCCATGATAGCGTCCATGTTTGCGCATTGTCCGAACAAATGTACCGGCACAATGGCTTTGGTGCGTGAAGTTATGGCTCTTTCAACCGCCTCTGGATCAATGCAGTACGTGTCTTTATCAACGTCAACCACTATGGGCTTTAATCGAAGCAAGGCAACAACCTCCGCTGTGGCAATGAATGTGAACGAGGTGGTAATGACTTCGTCGCCAGGCTCAAGACCTAACCCCATCATTGCTACCTGTAAAGCATCTGTCCCGTTTGCACACGTGATAACATGTTTTACGCCAAGATATTCCTGTAAATCTTCTTGAAATTTTTTAACAAATGGACCGCCAATAAATCCAGCCGTTGAGAGAATCTGCTGAATAGCTGCATCCACTTCTGGTTTAATTTTGTTATACTGACCGACAAGGTCAACCATTGGTATCTGTTGCATATTCTTTTATTTGCTGCAAAGATACTAATAATTTTTTTGTTGATTATTTTTTTTGTCGAAATACTTGTGTATATGAAAAAAAAGTTGTTATTTTGCACTCTGTTTTTGGAAGAGTATAGTAATAATAAAAAATAGAAGTCATGTCAAGAATTTGTCAAATAACAGGAAAGAAAGTTATTACAGGTAACAATGTTTCACACTCAAACAAAAAGACTAAGAGAACATTCAAACCGAATTTGAAGATTAAAAGATTCTATGTTCCAGAATGGGATGAATGGGTAGTGTTGAAAGTTTCAGCAGCTGGTCTCCGCACAATCGACAAGAAAGGTGTGTATCAAGCAATGTGCGATGCTGCAAAAGATGGTAATCTTAACCGCTGGTAAGAATCATTAATACGATAAAATTGGCCGTCTGTATTAAGGCGGCTTTTTTTTATTTGACATCGTTGCATAGATACTAATTTCAGTAACATTGCGTTATTCTCAATATTGTTTTATATGAAAAAATGGTTTTTCTTCCTAATATTCATATCTCTTCTTCCAAATATCATCTTTGGTCAGAAGAATGAAGGGTTGTTGTTTGGAAGGATTACCGATGAGAATGGCAAATCCATTGAGTTTGTTAATGTTGCAGTTCTAAACACCCAATATGGCGTGGTATCTGATAGTCGTGGCAACTATAGTCTTCAGATGCCTGCCGATACACTAATGGAGGTGGTCTTCTCCTTTATCGGTTACGAGGAACAGTCATATAAGATTAAGCTTAAGGATGGAGATAAGATACGTAAAGATGTGACACTCAATGTTATTTCTACTATCCTCCCTGACGCAATGGTTCAGGATAAGGCGATAAAGACCTCGACTATTACACGGCTTGATGCTCGGGAGACGGTGCTTCTTCCAACGTCAGGCGCAGGTGGAGTGGAGGATATGGTCAAGACGCTTCCCGGCGTTAGCTCGACTAATGAACTCAGTTCACAATATAATGTGCGTGGCGGAAATTTCGATGAGAATCTTATTTATGTGAATGGTATAGAGATATATAAACCCTTTCTCGTAGGTTCAGGTCAACAGGAGGGTCTTAGCTTTATCAACTCCCGCCTTATCTCAAATATCGACTTCTCTGCCGGCGGCTTCTCCTCAGAATACGGTGATAAACTGTCATCTGTTCTCGATATATCTTATAAAAACCCTACAATAACGGCAGGCTCATTGACACTCAGCATGTTGGGCGCAGAAGCCCATGCCGAGGGCAGGACAGCCAAAGGCAAACTCAGCTACCTTATCGGCGCAAGGTATAAAAACACAAAATACCTTCTCGGTAATATGGATACTAAAGGTACTTATCAGCCAAACTTCACTGATGTACAAGGTCTTATGACTTTTAACGCCTCTTCCAGACTTGAGATTTCAGCCCTTGGATATTATTCACGCAACAGCTATCTGATGATTCCTGCAACTCGTGAGACAGACTTCGGTAATCTTCAGGCCTCCTATAGGTTGAAAATCTATTTCGATGGTCATGAGTTGAGCAAATATTCAACGGGGTTGGGCGCACTGTCCTTTAATTACTCCCCAAATGAAGACATCTTGTTAAGGCTTATTGTGTCGGCATATTCTGCCGTTGAATCTGAAACTTATGATGTTCAAGGTCAATATTGGATTGGCCAGCTTGAGACGAATCCGGGAAGCGAACAACAAGGCGATGTCATTACTAATCAAGGCGTTGGCACTTATGTGGAGCACGCACGCAACTTCTTCTATTCACAAGTGATAAATATTGACCATAAAGGTGCATATAATTATAGCGACAATACTCTGAAATGGGGATTGCGCTTTCAACATCAGAATATCGATGATGTGATAAATGAATGGGATATGGTTGATTCCGCTGGTTATACTCAACCCCATGTTGTTGATTCAATACTGAATCCTAATAATCCTTTACAAACCCCTCTCGAACTTAAGAATGTCGCCAATAGTCATAATGTTATTAATATTAACAATGTTGATGGCTTTGTCCAGAACTCATGGCAGTTTGAGAATGATAAAGATGATGTTTGGGTTCTGACTGCAGGTCTTCGCGCAAATTATTGGGGCTATAATGGTGAGATTAATGTTAGCCCTCGTTTGGGACTTGCTTTTAAGCCACATTGGGAGCGCGATATGATTTTCAGGTTGTCGGGTGGCGTTTATGTCCAGCCGCCGTTCTATCGCGAGATTCGTATGTTTGACGGAAGCCTCGTCGCTCCGGAGATGGCATCGTCTCAGAAATCGTTGCAGGTGGTGCTCGGTCATGAATATAACTTTATCGCATGGGAACGCCCCTTCGTCCTTACTACAGAGTTGTTTTACAAGAAGTTAAAAGATATTATCCCTTATGAGGTTGACAATATCCGCATCCGTTATTTTGCCGACCAGAAGGCGTCAGGCTATTCCACAGGTATCGATATGAAGATTAATGGGGAGTTCGTGAAGGGTATCGAGAGTTGGGCGTGATGATCGGTAATGAAGTCTGCGGAGAATATCAGGTATTTCGTTGATAGCAATGGCTACTTGTTGTCACAGACCGATGTGAACAATGGTGCAGATTATGACCATGACACTATTATCCGTGGAATCCCGCGTCCCTCCGACCAAAGGATTAACTTCGCAATCTTCTTCCAAGATTATATTCCTTTCATCCCGTCTTTCAAGGTTAATCTGAAATTGATTTTTGGTACAGGATTGCCGTTCGGTCCTTCAGAATCAGAGAGATATACTCAAAAAATGAGAATGACAGCCTATCGTCGTGTTGATATTGGCTTTAGCAAACAACTCATTGGTGGTGATAATGCCATGTCTTTTGGACCTCGAAATCCGTTAAAATTTATTAGAAACTGTTGGCTGAGCCTTGAGGTCTTTAACTTGCTCGGAGTGAATAACGTAAGCTCGTACATGTGGGTCACCGATATATATAATATTCAGTATGCGGTACCTAATTATCTGACAAACAGACAGTTAAATCTTAAACTAATATTAGAGTTCTAATCGCGGTGAATGATAAAGTTCGTGAGTCGGCAAGAAAGAATCATCTCGCCCTGCTCATCTTTCACATCGATGTTCCAGACGTGTGTGTGTCTTCCTTGGTGAAGACATTTTGCTTCAGCATAAATGTAGGTGTTTATCTTGGCGGCTTTCATATAGTTTGATGTGATGTTCAGCCCTCTTATCTCATTGTGTTCCAATCCAACAAGGAAAGAAGAGCCTACTCCGCCAACGCTTTCTGCAAAAGCTACGCCCGCTCCACCATGCATGATGCCGAATGGTTGTGTCAGCTCTTTCTTAATAAACATACGAGCGTGAACAAATCCAGCGTTAACTTTCAGATACTCAATGCCTAAAAATTCCATCATGGTATCTTTGTTCAATGCTTTTATTTCTTCAAGATTATCACATTTTCCTAACATATTCTTTTTTTTGCAAAGATATAAAGAACTTGCTTAGAAATTGCATGATGAGGGTGAAATTTGATAAGTGGTTGGTACATATTAAGTTTTTTGTTACCTCACCATATTGTTTCTTTCGGCAGAAGGAGGCGTATATGGTGGTTTTTAGAGAAAGAATTGCAACCTATCCGTTGCCTTTTTGGGGAAGGGAAAGTTGTTAGAAAAGCATCTTTTTCTCTTGCACATTCCATACAACAGCTACAAAGAACGCTTATTTTTTCTCGTTGGAAGAAAAATACGGGAATGAGATTTATTGTCAACTACTTCTTACATTGTTCCGCAATGTTCTACATACCGTTCATTAATAAAGAGTTAGTAATTCGGATGATAAGTTTATTTAACAATTAGGAATATTTGACAGCGTTCATGAACCATAGGCTCGTGATGGCCTTCATTGAAACGGGTTCCACAATGGTCAAGCAGTATGTGGAAGAATTAATAGACAGCACTGGTATTAAAGATGGCTCCGTCAGGCTAAATAAAGAAGGCAATCTTCAGCTCGGATATCCCTGCTGCAGGCATTCGATCCCTGTACATCGAAAGCGTTTTTGCGTTGACGTGTCAGTTGTATAAAGAAATCAGGGTTTGTGCCCCTGCTAATCTATTCATTTGTCTGGGAGGATGTTACGTTATGCCTCATGTTCGGATCCATGGAGGCAATGCGGCTGTTTTGCAGATGTGGAGTATGAGTCCAAATACGTTCAACATCAATCACTTCCGGCAATCTCGTCGAAATGATCTTTCGCCCAACAGAACAGAGCCTCTATGTGAGGCATTGCGCTTTTTCCGAGTGGAGACAGCGAGTATTCCACTCTTGGTGGGACTTCCTTGTACGCACGTCTTACAATCAGATTATGCCTCTCCAAGTTTTTTAGACGGACTGTCAGCATCCTTTCCGATATGTCCGTCATCGCCGAAGCCAATTCTCCGAAACGCATATTCCCTCTGACATAAAGGTTGCATAGGACTATCAGCGACCATTTGTCTGAGAACTGGCTCAGGACATGCCTGATTGGACATTTGGAATATTTTCCCCCATCCTTCATTACAGGAATAGTTCGTTAGGTTTTCTTTGTGCGCAAGGTTTCTTCAAAGCTGTCCTGACAAGGAAATTCATCACCGATCCGATTGAGCGGGCACCTTCTGGGCAAACTGAAACGCATCTCATGCAGGAAATGCACAGTGACTTGTTTACGCTTCTAAGATTGTCGGCAGGGATAGCCCCGACTGGACAGGACTTAGCGCAAATCCCGCAACCAGTACAGCTTTTGTCAGCCTTCGGATTCGGTCCGGCTCCGGCTTTCTTGTATGGCCTATTGCCGGGAAGTTTCAGTTCCGCCGTGCCAGAATCCTTCTGAAGTGCCTCCCTGATGCTCCGCCCGAACGATTCCAATTCTTCAATATCAGCCTTG
>SAMEA3663112__coassemble_239_pt1 | contig 12689 bp, 10 predicted proteins | sample SAMEA3663112__metabat2_low_PE_007 | metagenome-assembled genome bin SAMEA3663112 (sample SAMEA3663112) | pig gut metagenome | biome: pig gut; feature: pig-associated habitat; material: faeces | place: Denmark | collected 2012
AATGTATCGGGGGTTCGAATCCCTCTGTCTCCGCTGGGGAGCAACTCGCAGATGGGTTGCTTTTTATTTGAAGATGGGTTAGGAGAGATGCCAGAGTGGTCGAATGGGGCGGTCTCGAAAACCGTTGAACGCTATGCGTTCCAAGGGTTCGAATCCCTTTCTCTCCGCATCTTTTGATTTTATGGTGTTAATATTTTATCCCGCTTTCGAGGCGGGTTTTTCTTTTTTGCTGCTCCAGCTTATCGCAAGTTGGTGCTAATATTCATTTGGAGTTTATAATCGTCGAAATAGTTGAGAATACATATCGTTGATAATATTTCCATTGGTATGCAAAAATTTGTTTTATTGATGGTCGAAAATTGTCAAGATACGGTAAAAGAGACGTTATTATTGTCCACATGACATGCAGCGGTTTTCTTGGATTTAGTTAAAAAAAAAGCGACACTCTGATGGGCGCCGCTTTAAATGTTTTCACAACGGAATAATCCTTATTGTGAATTGCTTCAAATTTTGGCAAAAATAATAATTTTTTTTAAGACATGTTAATATTTTTTTTCAAAAAATTGTATTTTTGTGTTTTAAACACAAGAAGTGAGAACGATGAAAAAGATATTAGGACTTGACTTGGGCACTAACAGCATCGGCTGGGCTGTGGTGAATGCGGAAGAAGCTAACCGCGAGAACGAAACTTCATTTTTGAAACCTATAGGCATTGTTGCAGCAGGCAGTCGTATAATTCCTATGGATGCGGCGATACTTGGTGATTTCGACAAAGGGAATTCCGTGTCGCAAACAAAAGAACGCACAAGTTTCCGTGGAATACGTCGTTTGCGTGAACGTTGTCTGCTTCGTCGTGAGCGTTTGCATAGGGTGTTGAAATTACTCGATTTTTTGCCCGAACATTTTGCAAAAGAACTGAACCGTTACGGGAAATTCACAACGGATTCCGAGCCGAAAATCGCGTGGAAGAAAAACGCAGAAGGAAAATTTGAGTTCGTTTTTGAAGGTTCGTTTCTTGAAATGATTGAGGATTTTCGTAAAAATCAACCGGAATTAGTCGCAAAAAAGAATAACGGTAAAGATAATAAAAAAGTACCATACGATTGGACGATTTACTATCTTCGTAAAAAGGCTTTGACGCAGCCAATAACGAAAGAAGAGTTGGCGTGGATACTCCTGAATTTCAATCAGAAACGTGGCTATTATCAGTTGCGCGGTGAAGATGAGGAAGAAAAATCAAATAAGAAAGTCGAATTTCACGCATTGAAAGTGGTTGCTGTCGAAGATTCTGGAGAAAAGAAAGGAAACGAGACATGGTATAATGTCCATTTGGAAAACGGTTGGATATATCGTCGCACAAGCAATATTCCGCTTGATTGGGTCGGGAAAATCAAGGAATTCATCGTAACAACAGATGTGAACGATGACGGAACACCGAAAACCGACAAAGATGGAAACGAAAAACGTTCTTTCCGCGCCCCAAAAGAAGACGATTGGACTTTACTGAAAAAGAAAACTGAAACAGAAATTTACGCAAGCCACAAAACCGTTGGAGAATTTATTTACGATTCGATCCTTGCAAATCCAAACCAAAGAATCATTGGTAAATTGATTCGGACGATTGAACGAAAATTCTACAAAGACGAACTGCGACAAATATTGGAGAAACAGAAAGAATTTCATACTGAATTGCGCGATGAAAAACTATATGCTGCTTGTTGTGAAGAATTATACGCGTCAAATGAGGCATATCGTAATAGCATTTCAAACCGCGACTTCACCTATTTGTTCCTCGATGACATCATTTTCTACCAACGCCCGCTGAAAAGTAAAAAATCACTGATTGCGAATTGCCCATACGAATCACGATTTGACAAGAACGGTGAAGAACATTCGGTGAAATGCATCGCCAAATCTAATCCTCTATTTCAGGAATTTCGGTTGTGGCAGTTTGTACAAAATCTGCGTATCTACCAGCGGGAAAAAACGGTTCAAGATAATCAGTTGGATTTATTCGGAGAGCCTTCCGCCCAAAAACTTCAAGTCGATGTCGATATTACAGCGGAGTTGTTTACATCGGATGAAGACTACGTAAAACTCTTTGATTGGCTGAATGACAAAAAGTCCATCCAACAAGAGACTCTAATTCATTCGTATTTCAAGAAGGAAAAAGACAAGTATCGCTGGAACTATGTAGAAGACAAAGAATATCCGTGCAACGAAACACGTGCAGAATTGCTTTCGGGGCTGAAAAAATGTGGGATTGCTGCAAGTTTCTTGACGCACGAACAAGAAATGGTTCTTTGGCATATCCTTTATTCCGTTGAAGATAAAATTGAAATTGAGAAGGCTTTAAAAAAGTTCGCCGACAAACGAAGCCTTCCCGAATCATTTGCCGAAGTCTTTTCAAAAATCAAACCTTTCAAGAAAGATTATGGTTCCTATTCCGAAAAGGCCATCAAAAAACTGCTGTCGTTGATGCGAATGGGCAAATATTGGAACTACGAAAATATTGATGCAAACACAAAAGATAGAATCCAAAAAATTATCACCGGAGAATATGACGAGAAAATCCGGAATCGCGTGCGTGATTTGTCAATCAACTTGATAGAAGAATCCGATTTTCAAGGTCTGCCGATGTGGCTCGCCTGCTACATCGTTTACGACCGGCACTCCGAAGCAAAGGAAATTCAAAAATGGGAAAAGCCGGAGGATATTGATAAATATTTGCAAGAATTCAAACAGCATTCCTTGCGCAATCCTATTGTTGAACAAGTAATTACAGAGACGCTCCGCACCGTGCGCGACATTTGGAAACAGGTCGGGCAAATTGATGAAATACACGTAGAACTCGGTCGCGAGATGAAAAATCCGGCGGACAAACGTAAAAAGATGACGGAGAATATCCAGAAAAACGAAAACACGAATTTGCGTATCAAAGCAATGCTTGCCGAGTTTGCCAATCCCGAATTTGGCATTGAAAACGTGCGCCCCTATTCGCCAAGCCAGCAGGATATTTTGCGCATTTACGAAGAAAATGCCCTGGAAAATCTCTCTGACAAAGACAAGGATTTTGAGTTTGTGTCCAAAATTTCAAAATCGGCACAGCCCACAAAATCGGACATTATTCGTTACAAAGCATGGTTGGAGCAACAATATCGTTCGCCCTATACCGGAAAGATGATTCCGCTTGCCAAACTATTTACTGCGGCCTACGAAATTGAACACGTTATTCCGCAATCGCGCTATTTTGATGATTCGTTCAGTAACAAAGTGATTTGCGAAGCGGAGGTTAACAAACTGAAAGACAATCAACTCGGATTTGAATTTATCAAAAATCACCATGGCGAAAAAGTCCAGATGAGCGGAGGCGGTGTTGTGGAAATTTTATCCGTTGACACTTACGAAAAGTTTGTCAAAGACCATTATTCTCATAACAATGTGAAGAAAAAGAAACTGCTGATGGAAGATATTCCCGAAGATTTTATCGCCCGACAGTTAAACGACAGCCGCTATATCAGCAAGGTTGTCAAAGGGTTGTTGTCGAATATCGTGCGCACAAAAGATACTAACGGCGCATACGAACAGGAAGCCACTTCCAAGAATCTGATATCATGTACCGGCGGCATAACGGACAGGTTGAAATTAGATTGGGGTATGAATGATGTGTGGAACAGAATTGTCCTGCCTCGTTTCGAACGTTTGAATCAATTAACAGGGAGAGATTGTTTTACCGCCTTGAGTAAAGAAGGACATTGGATTCCTAACATGCCGCTCGAACTGCAGAAAGGATTCAACAAAAAGCGTATCGACCATAGGCACCACGCTATGGACGCAATAGTGATTGCCTGCGCTACGCGCGACCATGTGAATCTGTTGAATAACGAAGCAGCAAAGCCGAAAAATCAGGCAAACCGCTACCAACTATCCCACAAATTACGCCATTATGAAAAAGTGATGATAGATGGTAAGGAGCGTTCCGTCCCAAAAGATTTTATTAAGCCATGGGATTCTTTCACACAAGATGCACAAAACGTGTTGGAAAACATCATCGTAAGTTTCAAGCAAAATTTGCGTGTCATCAACAAAACTAGGAACTTTTATCAGCATTTTGAAAACGGCGAAAAGACGTTTACAAGACAGAAGAAAGGCGATAGTTGGGCAATCCGAAAACCGATGCACAAGGATACCATTTATGGTGAAATCAATTTGCGCATGAAAAAACCTGTTTCACTCAAAGATGCGTTGAAAAATCCAAAAGCAATCGTCGAAAAAGATTTGAAAAAGAAAATTTTAGAGCTTCTTGCCGACGGAAAAGATGTCAAAGCAATCAAAAAATATTTTGAAGACAATAAAGATGTTTGGTCGGATGTGAACCTCTCGAAAATAGATGTCTATTATTTCACACAAGATATAAAAAACAAGCATGGTCAAGTAAAAGAACGCTATTTTGCCACTCGGAAATCGTTGGATACAAGTTTCGATAAAAAGAAAATCGAAACATCGATTGCCGACACTGGTATTCAAAAAATTCTGCTGGCTCATTTGGAATCAAAAGGCGGAGATCCCGAATTAGCATTCTCGCCGGACGGCATTGACGAAATGAACCGCAACATCAAAGAATTGAACGGTGGAAAAAATCACCAACCGATTCTTAAAATGCGCGTTTACGAAAAGGCCGACAAGTTTGCCATCGGAACCAAGGGCAACAAATCGAAAAAATTTGTGGAAGCCGCCAAAGGCACGAATTTATTCTTCGCCATTTTTGAATCGATTGAGACCGACAACAACAGCGGCGAAGAAGTCAAAGTGCGTTCCTACGCAACCGTGCCATTAAATATGGTAATAGATTGCCAAAAAGAAGCCGGAAAAGATTGGAAAGATAAAATCGATTCGCTTTTGAAAGAAAAAGAAATGGTTGCTAATGATGCCCGTTTGTTGTTTATGCTTTCGCCGAACGACTTGGTCTATCTGCCTACCGAAGACCAAATAAAAAACGGTATCGACGATATCGACAGGACGAGGATTTATAAGTTTGTGAGTGGTAGTGGGAATATAGCTGATTTTGTTCCTTTATCCTCAGCCAACACTTTATTTTCAATGAGCAAGAAAAGTCAAAAAGAAAAATTTGGACAAGAAGATTATTTTAAAATACAAGATGAGTTTGGTGTTGGTAGTCCAAAATCAAAAAATGAGAGAGCCATTACTGGCGAAATGATTAAGGAAATCGGCATCCCGCTCAAAGTTGATAGACTTGGCAATATTGTAGAAGTAAACGGCATAAAATTATGATTAAACGCACACTTTGTTTCAGCAATCCGGCCTATCTGTCACTGAAAAACGCACAGTTGGTCATCAGACTCCCCGATGCGGAGATGTCCGAAGATACAGAACATGTCAGGACCGAAGCAGTGAGGACCATCCCAATAGAAGATGTCGGGTTTGTTGTGCTTGATAATAAGCAGATTACTATTACTCAAGGACTTATGGAGGCCTTGCTTGATAATAATTGTGCTTTGATTACTTGCGACAGCTCTCATCTCCCTGTCGGACTGTTGCTTCCTTTATGTGGAAATACTCTTCAGAATGAAAGGTTTAGAAGCCAGATAGAAGCCTCATTGCCTTTGCAAAAGCAGCTATGGCAGCAGACTATCTCATCTAAAATCCGCAACCAAGCGGCTGTGCTGAGTGAGATGCGCGGCATAGATGCCGCAAATATGTTGAAGTGGGCCGACGATGTGAGGAGTGGCGACGCCGACAACAAGGAGGCGAGGGCTGCGGTTTATTATTGGCAACACGCTTTCCCGCAGGTTGAAGGTTTTTTGAGAGATAGGGAAGGAGTTCCGCCGAATAATCTTTTGAACTATGGTTATGCAATTCTTAGGGCTGTAGTGGCAAGGGCGTTGGTCTCGAGCGGCTTGCTCCCAACTTTCGGAATGCATCATCATAACAGGTATAATGCGTACTGCCTTGCCGACGATGTGATGGAACCCTACCGTCCATATATCGACAGGCTTGTGATGCAGATATTCGACAGCTGTTGTGACTGTGCTTTTTTAACGAAAGAACTGAAGACGCAGCTGTTGCAAATCCCTGTGCTTGATGTTGTTATCAACGGGAAGCGGAGCCCGCTCATGAATGCGGTTACAACTACAACGGCATCTTTGCAGAGATGTTATTCGGGAGAGATAAGGAAAATAATTTATCCGGAGATGTGATGGAAAGGTTAAGCGAATATCGTATTATGTGGGTAATGGTGTTTTTTGATTTACCAACGGAGACAAAGAAGGAGAGAAAGGCGGCTTCCGATTTCCGTAAGAAGCTTCAGAATGATGGGTTTACAATGTTTCAGTTCTCAATTTATCTTCGACATTGCAGCAGTATGGAGAATGCGGATGTTCATATCAAGAGGGTGAAGATGAGCCTTCCTGAATATGGATCGGTTGGGATAATGTGTGTTACTGACAAGCAGTTTGGGAGCATGGAGCTGTTTTATAATCGTAAGACAAGTAATCCGGGAACGCCTGGCCAGCAGTTGGAGTTGTTTTGAATTGGAAAAAAGAGTGAAATTAAAAAATCCCAGTCGTTTGATTGGGATTTTTTTAATTCTGAAACAACGTTTAATTTGGTGATTCACAATCAGTTATGCGTATCGTGTTGTTTCGACTGCAAAAGTACAAAAAATTTGAGAGCAATTCACAACCCCAACCTATAACGAACATACTATCACCAGTTGTTTCGACTGCAAAAGTACAAAAAATTTGAGAGCAATTCACAACAAATCAACCAGGATTTTAAGTCTAATCCAGTTGTTTCGACTGCAAAAGTACAAAAAATTTGAGAGCAATTCACAACTACCTGCTCGTTGTGCTTTTAATCAAATAGTTGTTTCGACTGCAAAAGTACAAAAAATTTGAGAGCAATTCACAACGGTACTCCCCAATCTGAGGAGTTGCAGAAGGTTGTTTCGACTGCAAAAGTACAAAAAATTTGAGAGCAATTCACAACCTTGAACATATCGATTTTGACCAGCCGCCAGTTGTTTCGACTGCAAAAGTACAAAAAATTTGAGAGCAATTCACAACCATTGTTGTATTTAATAGTCCAGGAACTGTGTTGTTTCGACTGCAAAAGTACAAAAAATTTGAGAGCAATTCACAACCGTTAAAAAGTTCTACTATATCCGGGACAAGTTGTTTCGACTGCAAAAGTACAAAAAATTTGAGAGCAATTCACAACTAACAATGTAATAGTTCAGACTATTAAGGAGTTGTTTCGACTGCAAAAGTACAAAAAATTTGAGAGCAATTCACAACGTTGAGTCTGCGTTGAGTGCAGTACCATGAGTTGTTTCGACTGCAAAAGTACAAAAAATTTGAGAGCAATTCACAACACAGATTTCTTACGTCTAAATCTCTCAAAGTTGTTTCGACTGCAAAAGTACAAAAAATTTGAGAGCAATTCACAACGTACATCGTACAGGTCTTTGAATGGTGCGTGTTGTTTCGACTGCAAAAGTACAAAAAATTTGAGAGCAATTCACAACAGACAGATGACTTTCAACAGTACAATAAAAGTTGTTTCGACTGCAAAAGTACAAAAAATTTGAGAGCAATTCACAACGCTTATGGCTAACCTATTATGCTTTTCGCATGAACGCCAAGACGTTCAAGGATGCACGTTCGGCTGTCGAAGCATGGAGGTCACAATACCAGATTGATGATGCGACAGGTGATAGTTATCTGCCTGCCGAGAATTTCAGTAACTTTACACTGCTTTTGGCAGCGATGTACAAGGGTCAGAGCCAGAGCGTCATCCAAGGCACACAGGAGGCAAACTATTTGAAACACCTGACAACACTCCACGCACTCTTGCACAAACTATTAAAGAAGTATTAAATATTGATTATTATGGACAACAGCGAAGCAATGTGTTGGTTGGCGATACCGCAATAAGCCAACGATGGCAGCAGTGAAGCACAGGAGATGCTGCGACAGGAGAACGAACTGAGGACGGAGAGCGGACAGCCGATAGTGCAGGAGGAATTGAAGGAGATAGTCGAGGAATACGAAGCGAGAGCGAAGATAGAACAAGCCAAAGCGAAGAAAATGCGACAGAGATAAAGTGTTCTACGTCGGCAGATGAAGCAGTTGGCTTTGTTGCAGATATGGAACTTATTGCTGATGTTGCGCCTGAAATAGACCTAATTATTGAGAATAGGGATGCTCTATTTGGTGAGAGTGGCATTGTAAACACTCCTATTGGCGAGGTTAAAATGGGAGAAAACCAATTTGCCAAACTTATGCGTCAATGTAGAGACGGAAAGTTGGGTATGATTAAGCCTACGCTTGAAAATCCAGATGTCATTATTGAGGATGCGAGCGAAGCAAAAGAGGGAGATACAACCGAAAGAGCGTCATCATATATCTTTATCCGTTCATTCAAGAAAGCGGATGGCTCACGTTTTTACTACTTCACCTCTATTACCGTTAGCAAAGACGGAAGAGAAGTTGTCGTTTCAAGTCAAGAAACAAGCCGCAACAAGATATTGCGACTTTTGCAAGAAGGAAGTGTCATTTGGCGCACTCCGAAAGATGCGACTACCTCTTCGGCTGAAAGGCAAGGTTTGGACTATGAGCAGCCAAATGAAGCCGAGACTGCTACAAAGGGCTCGGGAATAACTCCTCAAAGCACTTCTTTTGAAGTGCAAAGATACAACAAATTCTCAAACTGCCAACGAGTTAGAAGAAAAAATGTTCATTCTACCATTGGCGAATAGATACAGGCAGCAGAGGCACATGTGAAGGCTGAGATTCCGGCGATTTCACAGGAGAGTGAGCAAGTCGGCGTCCAAGGTAACGCACAATACTCCTCTATTTCATGTAGAACCCACACAAAATAACGCATTATTTTACTTGAAAAATGTTGATTTACTATAGTCTGATACCGTCACTCGTTTTTATAGATTACCATAAAACTTTTTCCTTTCACAATATCTTTCACTTCGACATTCTTAAATCCGGCCTGCTTTCCCAATTCGATGAATTCGTTAGGAGTATATTTCTTAAATCCTTCCTTTGTATAAGACAACTTGTCAAGCCATTCTTTTGTATAGACTGCATTAAAAAATGGTTTTCCGGTTTTCAGAACCCTATTTATTTCTGATAGTCCCTTAATGGTATCACTCCAAAAATAGATTGTATTGATTGACGAAACCGTCGAAAATGTATCTGCATCGTATGGAAGATTACAACAATCGCCTACCTGCAAATGTAACTTTCCGGCTTTCATCGCTTCAATATTCCTACTGGTCGCTTGTTCTTTCATGTCCACTGAAATGTCAATTCCATACAAGTCAGCATGATGTTTGTTGTATATTTTTTTCAACAGATAGCCATTGCCATATCCAATATCTAAAACCTTCTCATCAGACTGTATTTTTATGGCACGAACCATATTCCGATACATTGCATTGTTAATAACATTCATAATGAGGCAACATGCTTTTCCAATGATTCCTCTTGGGTTGCCAAATTGACTACCAATATATTCTGATAATTTTTTCATCATCAAATCTTTAATGTGAAAGTCGGGAATAATATCCCTCCTTTGAACCAGTAAGCGGCGACACCGTTGTTTCTGAGATGTGCAAAGATACGAAATATGTGAGAATTTCCTATCTGGATATTATAATTTTGATGGTTATCTCCCAAAACCGTTTTTTCCTAAAAGTTCGAGTATAAGGCTGAAAGTCGCCCAAGTGAGAATAAGCACTAACATATTAATTCCAATTTAAATTATAATACTTGTCTGTTGTTGTATAATCTTTAGCGCAAAAAATTTGAAAGCAGTTCGAGTCTTACACAAAAATTATCTTTTCTCTTTATTGCATGCTCTGCTCAGCAAATGGTTTTCGCATAAAAGAATCGCTTTCAAATCGTGTAACATAATCGCACTTCTTTCTTCAAATACTTGGATGTTTGACAATACTTGCCTCTACATTGTCAAGAAAGAGCGCGATGTTTGATGCTACTTTCGTAAAATACCCTCAATTGCAACGAGCACTGTCCGAGTCTGAAAAGAAAGATTCCCTCAGTGTTGTCTTGATCATTATTGATAATCAAGCATGATACAGTTCGGTTGATGTGCCCTTGTTTGGTTTGTTGCCGAATTATCTGCGCACGGTGGGTTATCCGAAGATACACGCTGCCCTCCTTTTGTTATAGTATTTTCATAGTAACCTCCTATTCTTTAAAATTTATTTAAATCCTTATATTAATAACCTTTTTCACTGTCTTTTATATATTTATATGTCTGTAAGGATTAATCACCCAATCTCCAATCTTTTCCATCCTCCATATTTTGCCTGATTGTTCGGTCAGCAATAGTGACAGCTTCCCATATTTCATGCGAAACGGCCAACAGACAAAACCATGAATCCGTTAATGATGTTTGCCAATGTTTTTCATATTTCGCAGGATTCAGTTGATAAAGCCTTTGTTTTTTCCTTCTCAATATTGATGATAACATCTTCCTTCTTATTTTAAATCCTCTGCAAAAATAATTCTACGTTCTCCCAAATCGTGAGAGATGAGGCGTTTTTTTTAAATTATTTTTTCAGGATAATCTAAGTCTTTCAAAATAAGGAAGTTAGCAATTTCGGGGGAGGGCTGCTGAGGTTGGGCAGCTGAACAGGTTAGAGTGCTATGCTTATTCAAATAAATATTAGAGATTGTATTAATAAATAATAATCTTTTGCCTATAATCTTGATGGTTTTCTTCCATTCCTTTCCTTTAGACTTATGAAAGAAGAAGCGTTTTTATTAATTAATAATGTGTTTATGATATTGTCCATGATGTTTATTTTGTATTTTAATATCATGTAAATCAGAAAGATACAAAGATAATGGCGGATTGTTTGCGAATAATAAGATGGTTCAGCGTGGTGAGATAATAGTCTTTTTTGACAATAATCATGTTTTCGGAAATCTCCTTCAAACGTTAGGTTTTGTCAACATTATGCCTCAATTCTGTACTACTTATTTCTTCCTTGCCTATGGTAGTTGATGGTAATTGTTGATTTTTTTTAGTATTTTCTTGAAAGAAGATTCAATTCCTCTCGTTAATTTGTCGGTTAACGCTAACTGTATTACATTGTTCAGCTCGGAAAGAAGTTCTTGATAATGAACACATTGATAGTATGCCATCTTTGCACAAAGCGATCTTGTACTTGCTGACTCGCCGGTAGATAGTATGTTCTTAATGCAAAAATCGAGGAAGTCAACCCGTATCTCCTCTTTTGGAAATGTCTGCCTTTCAATGATTGTTAACAATAGTCTTTTTTTGCATTGCATTTCTCTTCTAACACCATGTCAATTAGTGTGTTATGCTCGTTTCGCATCATTTCTTCTTGCTTTCCAGAAAAACATGTCATCACCCAAAGAATGTTCATTCCAACCCTCTGATTCTCATCATTAATCAAACTGTAAAGAACATCTTTATCAAACTTGTCATCTTTCGCTATTTGTCCGTATATTTCTTCAATGTCGGATTTGTGTAGCTTGTTTGATAGCAATTCCTTGATATCCATTACGTTAGTTGTTTTGTGTGAGGAAGAAATTAAATCGTATTTTTTTTAAAAACTTTATTTATTAATACTTTTCGTAAAGCCAAAAAACGTGTATTTTTGCATTTTATTGTGAATATAATAACTAATGTCCGTATGAGATTGTTTGTTGCTAAATTTTTAACAATTGCAGTTGTTGCAAATTTTATGATATTGTTCTGTGGTTGTAAGAAGGAAGGCGGGTACCCTTCAACAAGTGAAATCAGGGAAAACATTTGTGGCAAATGGAAACTTTTTCAAAAAGATGGGGATTATACGCTTACGAATGAGAGGTCGATACATACATATAATTTGAAAGGGGAGTTCTATAATTCAGTGTCTTACAATAGTGGACTTTGGGATAATAGAGAAAAGTGGTCGTATTATGTTCTTTTTAATAAAATCAGGTGTAACAGGGATAATGATGGTGAGGTCTTAACTCAGTATGTGGCTGAATTTCAGGAAGATTATCATCGGATTTATCAGATTGCTTCCGCAAATAACCAAGAGTATCACTCGGATGATGACTTGGTTTTTAAGAGAATAAACGAAGATTTCTCAAAAAATATTATTGGATTATGGGAAGGAGTGTCGTTGGTTGGCGATGAAACATTTGGCGATGCTAACCATCGGTGGATGTACAAGAACGATAACACATATATCTATTATAATAAGGTGGGTGACGAATGGTTTCCTAATGATGATGACTTGACTGCTGAATATTTTGTTGACGGGGACTTTTTTGCCTCGCGGTGGACCAAGGCTGATTCCTTAGGTAACATTGTTGAGTTTAGGGAATGGTGGGATGTTGAGTCGTGTGACGATAACCAGATGGTACTTACCGCTTTGCGCGAACGAAGTGATGGAAGTCGGTATAATACAACACTTACTGTTAGGAAGATAGAATGAGTGTTTTGTGAAACCTTTATGAAGCCTTTATAAATAGTCGATACTGAAATTTAGTATAAACATTTGGTTATCAATAAAATAATTGCGATTTTTCTTGCATATGTCCACAATTTTATGTAACTTTGCACTCGAAAACCTTGCAGAAAATCCAAGTTCGTATGATAGGAAAATCGCC
>SAMEA3663112__coassemble_264_pt1 | contig 11805 bp, 10 predicted proteins | sample SAMEA3663112__metabat2_low_PE_007 | metagenome-assembled genome bin SAMEA3663112 (sample SAMEA3663112) | pig gut metagenome | biome: pig gut; feature: pig-associated habitat; material: faeces | place: Denmark | collected 2012
AGACCTTGTTGCCGAATTCGTACTTCTTATGCTCCTTGCCTTTACTGATGCAGAGCACATCCGGCTCATGAAGTGAATATATCTTGTGGTCATCTATCCGCTCTCCGTTGACAAACTTCACGCAGATGTCTATCTGTTTCTGGTAGATGTTATCTGCAGGAAGCAGGCGTAAGAGCTCCCGCAGCAGTCTTCCGGCGATGGTGCGCATCCTGCGGTCCGCCTTCGCCACTTTCTTCTTGCTGTGTGACTTGCCACGAAAACGCTGTGTCAGTTTAAGACCTTGTACCTCACGGGCATAACTCTGGCGTACCTTGATCCTCTCCGCCTTGGCAACCTTATGGCAGTAGTCGATAATCTTGTTCAACAGTTTGGAGTCTGTGGGAAATGTAACGTTCTTCTCCTGTACGGTTGAGTCTATGAAGGCAGTCTGCTCCTTGTCGCTCTTGCGTCCACGACCGTCCTTTCCTTTATTCCTGTCATCCCCCTCCCTCTTCCTGTCCTCCATGGCAAGATTGATGCGGATGCTTTCCTTGAGGATAAGCTCCACGCCCTCCTCTCCGATACGGTGACGGAAATGGACAAGCTCGGACGAGGCGCAAGGTGCGGATGTGCTGAAGGCTTCAAGGCCGCAAAAGTATTGGTAGTAGGCGTTCTCTGCAAACTGGGCTACCACCTGTTCGTCGGACACATTGCGGAGGTGCTTCAGCATAAGCAAGCCTGTCATCAGTCGGATTGGTTTGGGAGGGTGGCCGTTATCCGCACAGAAAAGCGGGGCGAAGGAGTTCTCGAAGAGTGACCATTCGACCATGTTTGCCAACTTGAACAGAGGGTACTTGGAATCCAGCATGGTTTCCAAGTCCCAGAAAAGCGATGCCTGACGGCTATTGGATGAGGTTTGTACATATCTGATTTGCAAGGTTTTACTATGCAAAGGTACAAAAATCTGTTGACATACGCAAATTATATAATGCTTATTTTATTGATATGCAGCAAGTTAACACCTTCTTAAGGCTCGACTATCTAATTTGCGAGGTTTTACTATGCAAAGGTACAAAAATCTGTTGACATACGCAAATTGTATAATGCTTATTTTATTGATATGCAGCAAGTTAACACCTTCTTAAGGTTCGACTAGATAAGGTAATTTATTGTATTTGTTGTCGTTTTCTTCAAACAACAACGAATGACAACGTGAAACGACTTCTTTTATTAAACTGTTGTCTTTGTTGTCGTTTTCTTTGCATAAGAAAGAACAAAAATAATCATTATCTCGATTTTCTGTATTTCTGATTTCTTCCATGAAAAAAAGTAGTAACTTTGCAGACTTATTTATTTAATATGAGAAAACTTTTATTAACAATGCTTTCTATTCTATTCGGATTCGCCTCAGGTAATGCACAAAACCAGAACTTCCGCACTCTTGATGTATCAGACTTTGAAACAGCTATTGCCAACGACGATATAGTCCGCCTTGATGTTCGCACCTCAGAAGAATATGCAGAAGGACACATATCCGGAGCTATCAACATAGATGTTTTAAAAGATGACTTCCTGAAACGCACCTCGGAACTGCCGAAAGACAAGGACATAGCATTATATTGCAGGAGCGGCAACCGAAGCAAAAAAGCAGCTAAGATGCTCTCCGACAATGGATACCGTGTGATAGAGTTAGGCAACGGATACAACGGTTGGGTAAAAGCCGGCAAGGCTGTGACTAAAGAAGAGGTTGACCTTTTCATAACCGAAAGTGGCACAACAATTTATGTTTACTGCATAAAACACGGCACCTTTAAGATGCGCGTAGGTGACAAATGGATTTATATCGACCCTGTCTCAGACAACATACCTCCTGCGACCGATTTCTCGTCACAGCCCAAAGCCGATATTATTCTCATAACACACGAGCATCACGACCATCTTGACGACAAGGCGATTTTGCAGTTGTGCAAAGACGACACCCGCCTCATCACCAACAGCCGCTGCTCCGAACTGCTTGGTGGCAAAGGCGAAGTAATGAAAAACGGTGACAAAGTAAATATCTTCAGCTGGACTATAGAAGCCGTGCCAGCATACAACTACTCCGTTGATAAACAACAGTTTCACCCTAAAGGACGCGACAACGGTTATATCATGACAATCGAAGGCTTCCGTATCTATATCGCCGGCGACACCGAAAACATCGACGAGATGAAAGACATCAGAGATATTGACGTCGCCTTCCTCCCCTGCAACCTCCCTTTCACCATGACTCCTTCACAAACCGCTGATGCCGCCAAGACCATCATGCCGCGAGTGTTATTCCCTTATCATTATGGAGACACTGATATACAACAGGTTGTGAAGCTGCTCCAAGGAAGCAACATAGATGTCAGAATCAGACAATACCGTTAAAATCTATTAACATGTACACATATAAATACCCTCGACCGGCAGTCACCGCCGACTGTGTGGTGATAACGAAAGAACCGGAGCCAAGAGTTCTTCTGATACAACGCGGAAACGAGCCTTTCAAAGGACAATGGGCCTTTCCCGGCGGCTTCATGAACATGGACGAGACCGCTGAACAATGTGCTGTTCGCGAACTTTTTGAAGAAACAGCCCTGAACGCCAAGGACATAATCCAGATTGGCGCATATTCGAAGATTGACCGCGACCCACGTGGACGCACCGTAAGCGTGGCCTTCCTCACAATAATAGACACAGCCGCTGCCGTTGAAGGACAAGACGACGCCGCAAAAGCTCAATGGTTCCCACTCAACGCCCTCCCCGACCTTGCTTTCGACCATAACGACATCATCACCGATGCGATAAAACTCTATAAATCATTGGTTAACAATAAATAACCTATTGAAACTCTGACTTCAAGATATTTTCATTCCTTATCGCTATTACTCATTCTGATTCTTTCTTTAAACGCAAATATATATCTACGTTAAAAGCAAGAAAAGTGAGACATAAGAGACAATTTTTATAATAAAGCAAAACCGATCACGGAAGAGTAATCTGTCAAACACTATTTCTGCCTGCTAATACTGTATCAACTTACTGATAATCAGAATAAAATGACAGGTGATATTCCGGCAAGCCAACAGCATGATTCATCATTGGCTATTTGACTTCCTCTCTTCCCATCGACCATCGACTATTGACAATTTCCCATGGCTTTATTTTGTATTTGTCTCCAATCCCTATTCTCGCACCAATAAACGACATTATCCGTCACATCAAAAACCATCGACACCATCGTAGGGCAGACATCTTGCGACACCGCCTCCAAGACACGGAAACAATCATCTACATCGAAGTCATCGGGAGCGTTCTCCAACATACTCTCAGCCTTCATATACCTATCCATACCCATCCAAGGATGTTGTTCTTCCCCCATCTTAAAAGGAGAGAAATTCGTCAGAATTAAATACTTAGGCTTGTCAAAATAACGCGTTCCCTGTCCCGGAACAATCTGCAACACATTTCCTTCCTTATCGGAAAGCGACGACATAAATGTTAAACCGGGAACACTAAACACCTTTTCTGTTTCTGCAATAGCCCTGATTTCGTCCAAGGTCTTTTTTTTGAGCAACAAGTCAATATCCAACATGATGATATTTCTTCCCTCGCCATCAGGGTTGCTGCGTTCATCGAAAGGCCAGCAGGTGGGCATTCCGACAAAATCGCCTCTATTATTCGCCCCGAAAAGAGGCAGCCATCCTTCCACAGCGTCATTTATCTCGATATAAACACCTGCGTCAGTGACTGTAACACGGTGCTCCATATCCAAAATATCCAAGTTCCAACCAACGATAGTCTTTTTCCTGTTTGAAATAATACTTGTACACATCGATTTAATAATACTAAAAATACATATCAGATTACTAAAATAACCATCTGCAAAAATATAGTTTTTACCAACACCACCATCTAATTCAGGAGAAACAGTTTATTAATCAACGCTAATGCTGTCCGCTAACAATAGGCATATCTAAATCTGTGATAGTCAAAGCATAGATGACACTTCCTGCAAGCCAACAACAAGACTCATAATCACTTTTTGTCTCTTTGACTTTCAGACTTTTTACCTTTCCCATCGACCGTTGACCATCGATTATCGCCTCACCGCAAAATTTCCTGACATAATAAATTTTTTCTTAAATGAAAAAAATAAAATCCTTATCTTTGTTCCGTTTAAAAAATGTTTGAGCATGAGAAGAATATTATTGGCATTAATACTGCTATCTATTCCTATTATTGGAATCTCGCAACTGAGAGTTGTATCAGAAAGTTTTAAGGAAATACCCGGATTTATTGACATCAGCGGAAAGACGAACGATAACGACAAGCCTTTTTCAGTAATAATAATAAGAACACATAATATCAATGAGCAGGAGAGGATAAAACTTCGTTTCAGTGGCGATGCGATGACGTATATCGAGACCGAGTACAAACCGGGAGAGGTGTGGCTGTATGTATCATACTACGCCTCGTTCCTGAAGGTGCGCCACCCCGACCTCAGCAGCGCGGAAGATTTCTATTTCCCTTTCGACATGAAGCCGCGTCACGGATACGAGTTGACAATTGCCAACGACCTGTAGAAAGTAGATGTGATAACAAAGCCGACCGACAAGGAGATAACAATCAACACCGATGTGGCGGGCGAAAGGATTTATGTTGACAGTAGATATATTGGCGACAGTCCTCTTACCGCGGCTCTGACCTTTGGAACGCATGTGATAAAGGCAGAGCGTGGCGGCAGGACGATGGAAAGACAGATAAACGTGATGGAAGAAGGCGGCATAACAACAATGAACATCCGTTTCGATATGGTTATCAACGTCAAAGGCGTGACATTCGAGATGGTGCGCGTGGAAGGCGGCACGTTTGAGATGGGTGCAACAAAAGAACAAGAAAATGAAGCACTCGCTAACGAGAAACCTGTGAAAACAGTAAATGTCACGGACTTCTATATCGGGAAACATGAGGTGACACAAGAGCTATGGAAAGCAGTGATGGGCAACAACCCAAGCCGGTTTAAAGGCGATGACAAACCCGTGGAAGGCGTGACATGGCGACTGTGCAACAAATTCATCTCAAAACTTAACGCCTTGACAGGCATGGAGTTCCGACTTGCCACCGAGGAAGAATGGGAATATGCCGCAAGAGGTGGCAACTATTCGGCCGGATACAAATTCAGCGGCAGCGACAATATCGATGAAGTGGCTTGGTTCTTAGACAACGGCGACAGACAGACTCACGACGTCGGCAAGAAAAAAGCAAACGAGATAGGCGTTTATGACATGAGCGGCAACGTTTATGAATGGTGCCTTAACCAATATTCATCTAATAATAACGACACTTACGCCGCCTCCCGCGGTGGAAGCTGGTACTTCGACTCAAAATATATCCGCGTCTCCCACCGACGCTTCGACTATCTCGATAACAGCTTCAGCTTCTTAGGCTTACGATTGGTAATGGTACAATGATCCGCTTCTATAACAAATTATTTCTCACTAATCAAAACACTTGTTTTAACATTATTAAGATTTTAGATATGAAAAAAATAATTAATACTAACCCTGCTCCTGCCCGCCACTTGCTTCGCACAGTTAAGATTCTTATACGACAGCTTCGATGAAATTCACGGCTTCATTGACCTGAGCGACAAAACCGATGAGAACGGCCAGCCCCTCGCCATCTTGATAGTCAAGACATTAGACATCAGTGACGAGGAATGCAACAAGATAATGTTTAGCACCGACGTATCACCAAACCTTGAAGCAGAATACAGAGCAGGCGAAGTGTGGCTGTATATCCCATTCTACTCTAACCTATTGAAAATGAGACAGCCTAACAATGAAGACTACGAACAGTTCTTTTTCCCTTTTAATCTGCAACCAAAACAAGGATACGAGATTAGCATAACGAAATACAATACCGAACTGTATGCTCACGACATAAGCTATAACTACCTCTTCATCAGAAGCGACCAGCCCGAAGCTATCATCTGTATTGACGGCGATTATGTAGGAATAGGTGAAGGCGGAAAACAATGCGAGATAGGGGAAACACATTCATGGACAATGGATTGCCACCTCTTTCACAGCGATTCAGGCGAGGTGACAATCACCGAGGGAGAACCCGTCACCATCGAACGACGCATGCGCCCGGCTTTCGGCCTGATAAAAGTCACAACGGAACCAGAAAACGGAGCAACAGTTTTCGTTGATAATAAAAAAGTAGGTGTCACACCTTTCACCACCGACCGTCTGAATGTAGGCGAACATCAAATCTTGGTCTTGAAAGAAATGTATCATCCTCAACAACTTACAGTCAACGTGTCGGAAAGCCAGACCTCCGATGCGCATATCGTCATGCGCCCCAACTTCGCCACTGTCAACGTGTCAACTACCGACGATGCCGAGATTTTTATTGACGGTGAAAACAAGGGCAAAGGACAATGGAACGGACGCATGTTCAGCGGTAACCATCTGTTTGAAGCAAGAAAATCCTCTCACCGCACGTCATCTAAAACCATAAACCTCTCATTAGGAACAACAAAAGACATCATAATACCAGAGCCGGAACCTATCTTTGCCTCTATCGAGATGAACACCGTACCTCAAGGCGCAAAAATCATTATCGACAACGAGGTCAAAGGACTATCACCCTGCGTGATAAACGATGTCCTTATTGGCGAACATATCATCACCGCTGAGAAAGAAGGCTGGTCGATAACAGAACATAGGGTATCCTTGAAAGAAGGAGACATACTGTCTTTCAACGACTCCCTGTCGTCGGGAAGGGAAATCACCATCACTACAAATGTGCAAGGCGACAATATTTTCATCGATGGAAGATTCTTGGGCGAGAGCCCGGTAAAAACAAACTTGACCATTGGGGAACACAGGGTCAAGGCGGAGCGCAACGGCATGGCGGTGGAAAAACAACTTATAGTAAAAGGTAACAGCGATAATATCTTTAACATCTCTTTCGATATGGTTATCAACGTCAAAGGCGTGACATTCGAGATGGTGCGCGTTGATGGCGGGAAATTCAAAATGGGAGCCACGCCAGAACAGAAGAAACTCGCCGAGAAAGACGAGAGCCGCGCTCATAATGTGACACTTGACGACTATTATATAGGGAAATACGAGGTGACACAGTCGCTTTGGAATGCAGTGATGGACAACAACCAGAGCGCGTTCAAAGGCTCCAACAGACCGGTAGAACGAGTCAGCTGGAACGACTGCCAAGAGTTTATCCGCCGCCTTAATGAGTTGACAGGCAACAACTTCCGTCTTCCTACCGAAGCGGAGTGGGAATATGCCGCCAGAGGTGGTAAGAAAAGCCACGGATACAAATACAGCGGCAGCGACAACATCGACGATGTGGCTTGGTATGCAGGAAACAGTGGGAACGAAACTCATGACGTAGGACAAAAAAATCCTAACGAGCTTGGTATTTATGACATGAGCGGCAACGTATGGGAATGGTGCTCCGACTGGTATTTTAATAAATATAGTAGAAGGTCGCAGAAAAACCCCGCGGGTCCAGAAAAAGGCAATAAGAAAGTGTTCCGTGGCAGCTGCTGGTACAACGATGCCAAGTCATGCCGCGTCTCAAACCGCCATAGCAACGACCCGGTCTATAGCCTAAGCTATATGGGTCTACGGTTAGTGCTGGAGAAATAACAGACCTATAATCTTAACACAATGATTCACAACACATTGCTAAGGGTTGGCAAAGTATTGAATCAAGAGATAGAGGTGTGATTGTTTTCCTGAGTTCGCCACTCGAAAAACATTAATATTCTATCTCATTGATTGACAAATGGTTACATCATTTCTACAACCAAATTGTAGAACAATAAGATGAAGTCGGGGACAATCATAATTTTTTAATTGGCGATTTTTACATAAATTTCGTACTATGAAATGGCGATTTTTACAGATTCAAACTTAAAAGTGTTACTTCTTCATTCTTAATAATTATTAATGTCAATAACCAAAGGGGCTTTCATCTACGATGAATGATTCATAATGCATGATTCATAATCGCCCATCGCCCATTGACTATTGACTCTTTGCCTCTTCGAGAGATGTTCTTCATGTCCGGAACGACTCTGTTAAGCGTAAGAATGCACAAAATGTAGTCAATAGAAATATTTGAATTAAGCGGCAGGCACAAAATTCGTGTTCCTAAAATTTACATTACACAAAGTCCAAATAGTTCTCTTTATTAACCACATAGAACTCCGCGTTGGGATAGGCTTCATGAAATATTGTCGGGACAGGAGGCATTTTGTTTCCCCATTTGAACTCCAGAGCGGTCAGACTGTCGGCACTTTCCTCAATCAAATCGATTTCCTGTTTATCATAGGTGCGCCAAAAATAGAACTCCTTATGAAGTCTTTCATTGAAACTCGCCTTTCGCCTCTCCCCGATGACGTAGTTTTCCCATAGTGCCCCGACATCCTGCCGAACTGCCAATGGTGAAAAAACTCCAATTATCGCATTGCGAATGCCATTATCGTAGAAATACCACTTCCCCGCTTTCGTCACCTCCTTACGGAGATTGCGCGAGAAAGCCCCAAGACGATATACAACAAAGGCTTTCTCCAATAGGTCGAGATATTTCTCAACCGTCGTTTTACTCATGCCGAGTTGTTTTCCCAACTCGTCGTAAGAGACCTCGCTGCCCAACTGAAAAGCTATCAATCTTAACAAGTTACGCATCTTGCTCGAATTTTTTATGCCATCAATCGCCAAGATGTCTTTAAGCAGATAAGCACCGACAATATCGCGTAGATAATCTATTTTACGCTCATAGTTCTCCATCATCACAACCTCAGGATATGAGCCGTAAATTAAACGAGATTCGAGATTTTGACGAGTTTCAAGGGGAGTCTCTATTTGCGATATTTCCCTTTGAGAAAAAGGAGTAAGTAAGAATTGCGTACTGCGACCAACCAACGGTTCGCCCGTCTTATTCAGTAAATCGAATGAGGAAGAACCACTTGCCAAGACGCTTATTCCCGGTATTTCATCAACTATTAACTTCAGGACACTACCAATTTGCGGTATGTTCTGTGCCTCATCAATTGCCAGCAAATCAATACCATCAAACAAATGCCTATAATTGGCAATAGAGCGATTTTCCAACAGTGCCAATGTGTCGTAGTCTTCACCATTGAGCATCAAGGTCTTACCTGAATAACTATTGACAATTTGACGCATCATCACCGTTTTACCAACACGCCTGGCTCCAAAAATCAACACTACTTTATTGGGTGCTATTCGTGCAGTAATCTTCTCTTGAAGTATTCTATTTACCGTCTCCATAACTTGAAAATTATGGTGCAAAGATAATCATAATTTTTTAATTGGCGATTTTTACATAAAATTCGTACTATGAAATGGCGATTTTTACAGATTCAAGCTTAAAACTGTTACTTCTTCATTCTTAATAATTATTAATGTCAATAACCAAAGGGGCTTTCATCTACGATGAATGATTCATAATGCATGATTCATAATCGCCCATCGACCGTTGACTCATCGCTCATACGACGACACAGGCCGGATTCTTAGGAATCCGGCCTGTGATATGCTTTTCCCAAAAAGATACGATATTAAGCTTGTTCAAACTGCTCAAGGAACCTCAGGTCATTCTCGAAGAAGAGGCGCAAATCATTGATTTGATACTTCAACATAGCGATACGTTCAATACCCATACCGAAGGCGAATCCTGTATATTCTTCTGGGTCTATATTACAGGCTTTCAAGATGTTAGGGTCGCAGATGCCGCAGCCGAGAATCTCCACCCAGCCGGTATGTTTGCAGATGTTACAGCCTTTACCTCCGCAGATGTTACAGGAGATATCCATCTCTGCGGAAGTCTCGGTGAACGGGAAATATGAAGGGCGAAAACGTACCTTTGTTCCCTCGCCGAAATACTCCTGTACGAAATGATACAGTGTCTGTTTCAGGTCGGCGAAAGAGACATTTTTATCAATATACAGTCCTTCTATCTGGTGGAAGATGCAGTGTGCGCGTGCCGAGATAGCCTCGTTACGGAACACTCTGCCGGGTGCGATGATACGGATAGGGAGTTTGCCTTTCTCCATGACCCTCACCTGAACGCTTGAGGTGTGTGTACGAAGCACCACGTCAGGAGACTTTGTCACGAAGAAGGTGTCCTGCATATCACGTGCTGGGTGGTCGGGTGGGAAATTCAATGCCGAGAACACATGGAAGTCGTCCTCCACCTCAGGGCCTTCAGCCACGACGAAGCCGAGACGTTTGAAGATATCGTTGATTTCGTTTCTCACTATTGATAGCGGGTGACGAGAGCCTTTCATCTCATCGACAGGGAGACTGAGGTCGAGGTCGGTCTTGTTTTCGGAATGACACTCGAACTTCTGCTGCTGTTCATCGATGATGTCCTGAATAGTGGTCTTCAACTCATTGAGTTTCATACCAATCTCTTTACGCATCTCCGGTGCCACCTGTTTGAAGTCGCTGAATAAGGCGGTAACCACACCTTTCTTGCTAAGGTAAGCAATACGGAAGTTCTCCAAGGCCTCTTTGCTCTCGGCTTGGAACGCCTTCACGTCATTTAATATTTTGTCTATTTTCTCTTTCATTTTATTATTTCCATTGATATTATTGTAGCCGGTTTTACAGGAACATCAGCGTAACCTGTCTCGACAGAGGCTAATTTGTCAACAACTTCAATACCTTCCACCACTTCGCCAAATACGGTATAGTCGCCATCGAGGTGTGGTGTGCCGCCCAAGGTGCGATACACCTCTTTCATCTCTTCGGTAAAGGTCTTGCCATAACGGGTAGTGTAGGCCTCGAACTCGCGTTCGGTGACAGGCTTACCCTGAACGATATAGAACTGTGAGCCGCTTGATTCTTTCTTAGGATTCACTTGGTCGCCCATACGAGCAGCGGCGAGAGCACCTTTCTTATGGAAATGGTTCGCCCTGAACTCTGCCGGAATCTTATAGTTCGGGTCGAGGCGTCCGTCAGCGTTCTGACCGCCCTGAATCATAAAGTTCTTAATAATGCGATGGAAAGGAGAGCCGTTATACCATCCCTCGTTTACAAGTTTGATAAAGTTGTCGCGGTGTTTTGGCGTGTCGTTATAAAGTTTCACCGTGATGTCACCGTAGTTTGTCTTGATTAAGACTTTTGTCTCATTCTCTTGTGCTTGTGCTGTCATTCCTAAAAAAACGCAAAGTATTAATAATAATTGTTTTATTGTTTTCATGATATTAGTGATTGATTTTTAATGATTAATGATATACTTTAGAATAAATAATTTCGAGACGGAGATTATTGTTCGGGTCGTCAGATAATCTGTTGACAATCCATCTGCGTGGTGTTGTCGTTCCTGCGTTGACATAAACGAAGATGCCATCGTTAGCGCCATCTGCACCATTATTAATAAGTTGTTGGATATATTCAGAGAGCCTGAACCATACCTCGTCTTTATCTTTATCGTAGTTACCTCCGTAATATTCCGCGCTGACGAGTTGGTCGGGGAGCATGACGTATGTAGTGTCGGTGTCGAATTTCGCGCCCACAGCCACAAATTTCACAGGCTGCCTGAATGTTGCGGTATCGTTCTGGTGTCCGTCAATCACTGATGGGGCGCCTTTCATCACGAGTTTCGCCTCGTTAATGATAATCCTTGTACCTTCTTCGTTTGCAATCTCGTTGGCCCACTGCACGATGTTCGGGAACTTAATCCAAATTCTCGGTCCCGCTGCACCTTGTAGGTAGAGGTATTGTTGTGTGGTGT
>SAMEA3663112__coassemble_289_pt1 | contig 11147 bp, 6 predicted proteins | sample SAMEA3663112__metabat2_low_PE_007 | metagenome-assembled genome bin SAMEA3663112 (sample SAMEA3663112) | pig gut metagenome | biome: pig gut; feature: pig-associated habitat; material: faeces | place: Denmark | collected 2012
GATGAGGCTGTCGAAGTGGAGTTAGCGGAGCAGAAGACAGGCCGCAAGGGTGCACCGGCAAAATACCACGAGGCACAGACCTTGGCATTCAGCGATATAAAGATTGCAAAGCCTTATATTAAAATATAGATAACAAACAAATAATATACGATGGACACACTTAACTTAATCGACACCTTCTCTGAATTTAAGGAGTTCAAGAACATCGACCGCGAAGCTATGATGCACATCCTCAGTGATGTCTTCAAGGCCATGCTCGCAAAAAAATATGGCAGCGACGAGTATTTCGACATCATCGTTAATATTGACAAGGGTGACTTGGAGGTTTACCACAACCGCACCGTCGTCGAAGACGGCAAGGTGGAGGACGAACTGGCCGAGATAGAGTATTCTGAGGCAATAAAGATCGAGCCTGACTTTGAGGTAGGCGACGAGGTGGCTGAAGTCGTAAACATCTCAAGCTTCGGCAGAAGAGAGATTCTCGCAATACGACAGAACCTCCAGACAAAAATCATGGAGTACGAGAAAGAGAACATCTACCTTAAATATAAAGATAAGGTTGGAGAGGTTGTAAACGTCGAGGTATCACAGTCGTGGCGTAAAGAGATTATCGCCGTCGATGAGGAAGGGATAGAGCTCGTCCTCCCAAAAGCCGAGCAGATTCCTGCCGACATATATAAGAAAGGTGAAAACCTACGCGCAATAGTGAAAAGCGTGGAGAACAAGAACGGCTCACCCGTCATCACTCTGTCAAGGACATCGGAGATATTCCTCCAAAGGCTCTTCGAGCAAGAGGTGCCAGAGGTTTACGACGGATTAATCACAATAAGGAAAATAGTGCGCGAACCCGGCCAGAGAGCTAAGATAGCCGTAGAGTCTTATGATGACAGGATAGACCCAGTGGGCGCTTGCGTCGGAATGAAAGGCTCCCGTATCCACGGCATAGTGAGAGAACTCAGGAACGAGAATATCGACGTCATCAATTACACTACTAAACCTGACCTCTTCATAACCAGAGCATTAAGCCCTGCGAAAATCACCTCTATCGTAATTCACGAGTCAAGGAAACTCGCAGAAGTATATATGGAGAACGACCAAGTAAGCCTCGCCATCGGTAAGGGCGGATACAACATCAAACTCGCAGGCAGACTTACAGGCTATGACATCGATGTATATCGTAACACCGACGAGGTTGACATGGAGGACGACGTCGATTTGAAAGAGTTCAACGACGAAATCGACGACTGGATCATCGAATCTCTCAGGAAAATGGGCTGCGACACCGCTAAGAACGTCCTCGCCTATACCCCTGAAGAAGTGGCGACACGCGCCGACCTCGAAATAGAAACCGTCAACGATGTGTTCAGAATACTTCAGGCTGAATTCTCCGATGATGAGAACTAACACCCATTGACAACAAAAGAAAAACAATATTTTGAAAGAAAAAAAGAGTAATAACATAATAATATTCTATGTCCGAAGAAATAATAAACATCAGATTATCAAAAGCTGCCAAAGAGTTTAACGTCGGCACCTCGACGATAGTGGAATTCCTCGCAAAGAAAGGCTTCAACATCGACCCGTCACCGAACTCAAAACTCACAGCTGAACAGTATGCCTTGGTAGTGAAAGAATATCAAGGCGAGAAAGAAGTGAAGAAAAACGCCGACCAACTCGGCAATCTCACCTTCAAAGGTAAAACAATCACTGTCGAGACGACAGAGAAACCCAATACTGTTGAAGAAGAAGAGGCTCACACCATCTCTATCAAAACAACTATCATCCATGAAAAAGAAGAGATTGAGACGCCTCAAAAGGCTGCTCCTAATATCAAAAAGCCAGCTGAGCCGAAACATGAACCGGTGAAGCCTTCCGAAGAGAAACAACAGCCAAAAGAGGAGAAAAAAGAACAGCCTGTCATCGAAACAACTTCAGAACCTGTTAATACACAACCGGTTGAGAAAAATGAGACTCCTACAACACCCATCATCGAACCTGAAAAGGAGAAAATAGTGGCTGTTGCAGAAGAAAAGAAGACCGATGAACATATTAAAATTAATGTCGTTGGGAAAATTGATCTTCCTGAAACAAAAAAAGCCAAAGAGAACAAAGGTAACGGACAGCCGGTAAACAATGGCAAAAAGGAAGATTCCAACCAACAACCCAAACAGCCTCAAACTGTTAAGCCAAACAATGCTGCTCAGAATAATAAAAAGGAGAAACAAGAACAGATAGTCCCGACAGTGAAACCTGCCAAACCGGAACAGCCTGCCAAACCTGCTTCTTCACAACAACAGAAACAGCCACAACCTGCTAAACAAACTGAAGCACAAAAGACAACCACATCTCCTGCGACAGGAACAAACGCTTCAGCTGAGAAAAAAGACTCTGACATCAACTTCATACCTACACAGTTCATGAAACTTGAAGGTCCAAAGATTATTGATAAGATAGAGTTACCAGCCGAACGCAAACCTAAAGGCAAACAGCCTATCGCATCTTCGGGTGACGACAAGTTCTCAAAGGACAAGAAAAAGAAACGCAAACGTATAGGCAACGCGCCTGTGAACCCTAACGAGGTGAACGGACAAGACAGGCCAAAGAACAACAACAAGCAACAGAACCAAGGCGGCAACAAGCCTCAAGTCCAAGGTGGTAACAAACAGCAAGGTCAAGGTGGACAACCTCAAGGTAACAAACAGCAGAATGCCGGAAAGAACAATGAGAACCGCAAGAACAACGACCGCTTCAAGAAAGGCAAACAACCTGTTATCGAGGAGAAAGTTGAGCTGACAGACGAGGAAATCCAGAAACAGATTAAAGAGACACTGGCACGCCTGTCACCTCTCGGAAAATCGAAGACCTCAAAGCACCGTCGTGAGAAACGCCAGAACATCCATAACGAGATCGAAGAGGAGAGACTGCACGAGCTGGAGGAAAAGAAAGTCCTTAAGGTCACGGAGTTCGTTACAGCTAACGAGTTAGCTACGATGATGAACATCCCTGTCACCAAGGTCATCTCAACATGTATGAGCCTCGGAATGTTCGTCTCCATCAACCAACGTCTTGACGCTGAGGTCCTTGCCGTCGTTGCTGAGGAGTTCGGTTTCACCATCGAGTTCACAAGCATCGATGTTCAAGAGGCTCTTGCTGAGAACGACGAGCCGAACAACCCGGAGGACCTCGTACCAAGAGCTCCTGTCGTCACCGTCATGGGTCACGTTGACCATGGTAAGACAAAGCTTCTCGACTTCATCAGAAGCACTAACGTCGTAGCAGGCGAGGCCGGTGGTATCACCCAGCATATCGGAGCATACGAGGTGAAGACAGAGTCGGGAAAGAAGATAACATTCCTCGACACTCCTGGTCACGAGGCGTTCACCGCAATGCGTGCCCGTGGTGCAAAACTCACTGATGTCGCCATCATCGTTATCGCTGCCGATGACAATGTGATGCCGCAAACAATAGAGGCTATCAACCACGCTCATGCCGCCAACGTCCCTATCGTCTTCGCTATCAACAAGATAGATAAGCCCACAGCTGACCCACAGAAGATTTATCGCCAACTTGCCGACATGAACATACTCGTTGAGGAATGGGGCGGCAACGTACAATCGCAAGAGATTTCCGCCAAACAAGGTATTGGCGTTGACGAACTCCTTGAGAAAGTACTTCTCGAAGCCGAGATGCTTGACCTCAAAGGCAACCCTAACAGGCTTGCTAAAGGCACAGTCATCGAATCGGCACTCGACAAAGGACGCGGCTACGTGGCGAAGATTCTGGTACAGGAAGGCACCTTGCACGTAGGCGACATGGTTCTTGCCGGTACAACATACGGAAAGGTGAAAGCCATGTTTAACGAACGTAACCAGCAAATCAAAGAGGCTGGACCGTCCACCCCACTGCTACTGCTCGGCCTTAACGGCGCACCTCAAGCCGGCGACAACTTCAATGTCATGAACGATGAACACGAAGCCAAGACAATAGCTAACAGACGTACTCAGCTACAACGCGAACAAGGCCTTCGTACCCAGAAACATATCACCCTCGCCGAAATAGGACGCCGTATCGCTATCGGTGACTTCAAAGAACTGAACATCATCGTAAAAGCCGACGTCGATGGCTCTGTGGAGGCTTTGTCCGACTCATTACTTAAACTTTCAACAGAAGAGGTTCAAGTTAACGTCATCCACAAATCTGTGGGCGCAATAAGCGAGTCCGACATCATGCTCGCCTCTGCTTCAAACGCTATCATCGTAGGATTTAACGTCCGCCCAACAATGCAGGCAAGAAGAATAGCCGAACGCGAACAAATAGATATCCGTATCTACTCTATCATCTATACCGCCATCGAAGAAATCAAAGCCGCTATTGAAGGTATGCTCGCACCTGAAATACAAGAAGTTGTAACATGCAACATCGAAATACGCGAGACATTCAAAATCAGCAAGGTTGGCACTATCGCCGGCTGTATGGTTCTTGACGGAAAGGTTAACAGACAAACAAAAATACGTGTCATACGCGATGGTATAGTGGTGTTTACCGGTAACCTCGGCTCCCTGAAACGCTTCAAAGACGATGTCAAAGAAGTATCCGCCGGATTTGAATGCGGTCTTAACATTGAGAACTTTAACGACATCAAAGTCGGTGATATCATCGAAGGCTATCAGGAAAAAGAAGTGTCAAGAAAATTGTAATATATCACCACTATTATTCATAAAGAGACTGTCTAACAATGAACTGAACTTCACCCCAAAAGTAAGACTTAATACTTCTGGGACAAAGTTCAAAGTAAGGCAGTCTCTTTTTTATTATACTATTCAACATAACTCCATCACAAGATTGTTCCAACACCAATGTATTCTGATGAATATATTGAGTTTCACTTTCTCCGCGAGAAATTCCTTAGCATACATCAAAGGCTATTTCCGAATCCCCAAAGACCATTATAATAAGAACGAGAAAAAAGAGATTCCAGACCCCAATCCACTCACTTATTTCATGATTCAGTATTTATATTGACCGGAAACTATCGAACTCAAATCTCTTTGCTGTAAAACAAATATCTATTACTACAAAGACAACCTTTTTTAGATAATATTATTGTTGTCTCTGTTGTCATTGTTGTCGTTTGTTTGACGGCAATATAGTAATCGAGCGGCACGCGAAAGTGCATTGTAAGACTTTCAGCGTGCCGCTCGTGTTATCAACGGCTAATACCAATGTTTCTAAGAAGCCATCATCAGATTCAAATCTTGTTCAACACATTTAATATTCTCTCACCGAGACCAATGGTGTATCCCTGAAGCACGAAGACTACTTCATTATTAGAGTTCGCAATAATGAAGACTGGAAGGCTCTTGTTATGAAGCTTCATATTAGAGACGACCTCCGAAAGCATCGTCCCGTCTTCCACCCCAAGGGTAACATTTGATGGTAACTCATTAAAGTTCTTTAACTTGAAGTTATTCAGGTTCTTCTCATCTTGAAAAACGAAAATCATGCTTCCGCCCCACTCGTCAAACTTCTCCTTCAAAATAGAGATGTCCTGCATCGCATGTGTCGTAGGCTCACTCCCACCATCGAGAAGGCCAAGGACATAGAAGTGACGCCCGGCAATCTGCAGCAGGCTCTTATCTTCATCCGAACCAACAGGCATAAAACGATTCTCTGAATTGAAGTTACCGATAATCTGGACTCCATCAACAGGCTCTCTCATAACAAGTTGAACCACTGTAGTCTTCCCGCTCTCGACAGAGAAGAAAGCATTTCTCTCAAGCACGCTTCCATCAGCAAGACGTGTACCGGAAATCAACACATAATATCCGGGATCCATCTCAAGAGCACCGTCTTCCATGAGCTGGGAATAAAGCATTCCTACATCCATTCCTGGGTCTTTATCATCATACGACAAGAGGTCGAAAGTGTTTCCATTGAACTTCTTTATTGTGAAATGTGTGTAGTATCGTGGGTCGGGCATATTTGTTGTCGGCTGATATTCAATCAATAGCAATCCTTTCTCAACATCAGGTTTCTCTACCATAGCCTCAAAGACAACGTCATTCCAGACCTTATTATCGTAATATTGCACCTTGCCCGTCACAGGGTCGATTCGAGCAGCAATGCCGTTAACCCTCGACAAGGCGACGAAGAAGATGTCACGGGAACGGGTGTCAGCAACACGCGAGCTCATAACGCCCGTCGGAAGCATAGGTATCTTACGGACATTCAAGTCGTTACGCAAAACGATGTTCTCGCTCACCCAATCGACAACGTCCTTCGCTGATGCAAAAGCAGGCAATGAGTTCTTCAACTCTTTCTTATACGGGCGAATCATCTCATTTAAAACACGAGGGCTATAGACATATCTGTTAAAGATTTCTATTGGAAGGCCACAGTTGTCTGTCATCAGCAGGCGAGCATCGAAACAGTCTGTCAACACGTCCAAAGAAACGTCACGGAGGTCTTTATCTGTGATAACATTTAACAAGTCGTAAGCGTACTCGGCATGACCATTTTTCTCAGCATAATCCACGAAGTCTTTGATATTCTGATAGTTTCCCCATGTCTTTTCCATAATATCCTTTTGATAGCCGCCAATATTCTGGGCTGTCACGCAGCTTGCAATATAGGCATTCCTGAGTGAGTCTTCGAAAGCAAAACGGCGGTCGTTCTCCTCACGCATCTCCTTGGTCACCTCCGGAATGCGAGCCTTCTCCACTGGAGGAACGATGTCAAACTCCTCCACAACGGTTTCGGTTCCTTTTCTATCAAGAACAATACTAATATTTTCAGTATCACCTATTTTCAGGACCTGATAGCCATATCTCCCATCTTTTGAGGCGTAAATCATCATCGAGCCAAGACCTGCGGTCATCCAAGTATTTCCGTTTTCATCTGTTGTCTTGGTGGCGACGGTACAAAACTCAGCGTAGTTATAAATTTTGAAATCGACTCTTGCATCTGGGACAGGATTACCATCATTATCAACGACTTGTATATTCAGTTTAGCGGTTTCGGCATAGTTATACACCACATTTATCTCAGTATGGTTTGAAGTACGTTCGATAACTTCCTCTGGTCCATAATATCTGCCGAACACTCTTGTATGGAGCAGGAGGCATCGGGAGGCGGGAGCGTTAAACCAGCCTAAATCGAGTACTGGTTCGGGTTCGCATGCACCGAGGAAATGCCATTCTCCATCAACCCAAGCCTCGACCCATGCGTGATTGTCATCGCAATGCGCCCATCTTGGGGTATAGACCTGGCGGGCGGGGATACACACCGAGCGCAATGCCGCGACGAGGAAGGTGGACTCCTCACCACAACGGCCCCATGAGGTCTTCACGGTGGCAAGAGGAGAGCTTGTCCTTGAATCAGAGCCTTTATAGTTTGCCTTCTCATGGCACCAATGGTTCACCTCAAGAACGGCATCATACATCGACAAGCCGCTCACCCTATCCTTTAACTCATCATAAAAGACGAAACGCGAGTCATCAAGGTTCTCATTGTTAATCCTGACGGGGACAACAAAATGGTTAAACTCACGTTCGGGAACGATAGCGCCCCAAGGCATCTCTTCTTTAGCCCTGAATGAAGCATTGACATTCTTTAGGAAGAAGTCACCGGAATAGTCAGTGACATCGCAAAGAGGCATATAAGCGTAGAGGAACTCAAGGGCTTCACGTTCCCTAACGCTCAAATCATCATCAAAGATAGAGAACGGCGCATCGTCAGCAAAGGCTAACATCTTGTTTTCCAAGTCATCATGCACATCAGCGCGTTGAGATGAATCTGTGATGAAATGTTTCTCCCCACCACAAGATAATGACAGTAGAGAAACAGAAATGATTGCGATAATAAGTGTGAGATGTTTCATGGTAAGATACAGATATTAAAAGAGTTAAGAGAACGCAACAAGTGACGGCTCTCTTAACTCATAGAATTGGGAAAAATTATCTTAAGATATTTGCGTTTCTATCAGGGCCATACGAGACGAAGCGCACGGGCAGGCCGACAGACTTCTCAATGAAATCGATATATGTGTTCAATTCAAGAGGAATAGAGCCTTTGATTTCCTGTTTCCAGCCCTTGAAAGTCTGGAACACAGGCTTCAATGTCTCGGTGCATGCGTTATAAGGCAGATAATCAATAACTTTGCCATTATAATCATAGCCCACGCAGACTTTTATTTCATCGATGTCATTGAGCACGTCCGACTTCATCATCATAAGGTCGGTGACGCCGCTAAGCATGCAGGCGTATTTCAGGGCTGGGATATCGAGCCAGCCTGTACGGCGAGGGCGGCCTGTTGTTGCACCGAACTCATGACCCATGGCGCGGAGTTTCTCGCCTGTCTCATCGAACAGCTCTGTTGGGAACGGGCCTGTCCCTACACGGGTGCAGTAGGCCTTGAAGATGCCATAGACCTTGCCTATCTTGTTTGGAGCGACACCGAGGCCGGAGCAAGCACCAGCAGCGATAACAGAAGAGGATGTGACGAAAGGATAGCTTCCGAAGTCCACATCGAGCATCGAGCCTTGTGCGCCTTCCGCAAGCACCGACTTGCCTTCTTGGAGGCATTGATTAATATAGTATTCGCTTTCGATGAAAGAGAAGCCTTTCAAGAACTCTACTGCCTCGAACCATACCTTCTCATATTGCTCGTATGACAACCCGTCGAGTTGCACAGTATTGATATCAAAGTCGAGGTTCTTTATAGTAGTAAGGTGTTGGCTTTTAAGTTTCTGGTAACGTTCGATGAAATCAGGCATAAAGATGTCACCGGCGCGCAGGCCGCGGCGAGCGGTTTTATCGGTGTAGGTAGGGCCAATGCCTTTCAAAGTGGAGCCAATCTTCATTTTTCCGAGGGCTTTTTCGTTCGCGGCATCAAGCACGCGGTGCGTAGGTAGAATGAGATGCGCCTTGTTTGAGATAAGAAGACGTGAACGCAGGTCAACGCCGGCGGCCATCAGACCGTCAATCTCATCTTTCAATATCTTGGCATCGATAATGACTCCGTTTCCAATAATGTTGACACATTTCTCATTGAACGCTCCTGAAGGGACTGTATGAAGAACGAACTTCTTCCCATCAAACTCAATAGTATGTCCAGCATTAGGACCGCCCTGAAAACGGCAGACCAAATCATAATTAGGTGTCAAAGCATCGACGACTTTTCCTTTTCCTTCGTCTCCCCATTGCAGACCGAGAAGCAAATCTATTTTTGCCATAATAAAGTATATATTGTTAATTATCAATAATTATTCTTTCACCTCCACCAATACGTTTCCTCTTATGTTTCTTCTTTGTGCCATAGAAAGTGAGGGAATGGTATGCCACGTCAACATCGAACATCTCCTCCACCGACTTCTGAATCTCCATGATACGCGGGTCGCAATACTCGAACACCGCGCCCGTCGCCAAGTCAACGAAGTGGTCGTGCTGTTTGAACTCGAACGAGCGTTCGTACTGGGCGCAATTCCTCCCAAACTGATGCCTTGTCACAAGATTACAATCCATAAGAAGCTCAACAGTATTGTATATCGTCGCCTTACTGACATGAAGCCTACGCTCACTCATCTGCGTATATAACGAATCAATATCAAAATGCCCGTTAATGGAATATATCTCATCTAAGATAAGGAAACGTTCATTTGTCTTACGATAGTTATGCCGTTGCAGATAGTCCGTAAAAATCTTCCTCACAGCAGTGAGAATATTTTCATCAAGCTCATTCATAATCAGTTACAAAAACGATGATTCGTATTTTTACGGGTTCAAATTTACTAAAAAAAAGAATATCGGGAATATATTATAACAAAATTAATTTCATGCGTTGCCAATCCTTTCGACTTTCCTCACATACTCAATCTTTTTCAGCTGTTCGATAAGCGATTCGAGCCGTTTGAGATTATCGACATAAACTGAGATTGTAGCGATGACCATGCCGCCTTCCGACTTCATCTCGAGGGAATGAACATCGAGATGCTCCTTGTTTGTCAAGACATCGAACAAAGCAGTTCCAAGACCCATCTTATTGATTCCAAACACTTTAACAGTAGCAAGGAACGAGAACTCGTTTCCGAACTGCCATTTAGCCTTTACAATATTCTGGCCGAACCGTGACATTAGTTTCATAGCCCTCTGGCAGTCAGGGTGATGAATCTGCACAGGTTCGCCAGGCAGCTCTATCGCCACCACGTCATCGCCCGGAATAGGTTTGCAGCATGTGGCTATGGTGTATGCGGCTCTCTCCCCAGAGTTCTTATTCGACGCAGGCCTCACAATACCAAGGGTAAGGTACTTCACTATATTATCCGACCAGTTGGAGTCGTTTTTCTTAAAGGCGTTCTCCACGACCTGCAGCCCCACCTTCCCTATTGCGACATAATAATATAAGTCGTTGCGGCTCATCATGTTAAGTTTCTCTGTAAGAGCGGAGCGGTTTTGTTTGCTGAACTCAATGCCGAGTTTGTTGAACATCTGTTGTAGTTTCTCTTTCCCTTCCTCCTTGAACGTCCTCCTATAGTCCTTGATGCTGCTTTTCAGCTTGCTTTTTGCGATAGATGTTGAAAGGAAGACGAACCATTTCTCTTGAGGCTCTTGATGTTGAGAGGTGATGATCTCCACTTGGTCACCCATTTTCAGCTCGGTGTCGAGGCGTGCGAGTTTCTTATTGACGTTTGCCCCGATGCAGTGGTTTCCGAGTTCGCTATGTATTCCGTAAGCGAAATCGAGTACGGTGGCACCTTTCGGGAGGGTGACTTTATCACCTTTCGGGGTGAAGACAAAAATCTCGTCGCTGAAGAGGTCGAGCTGGAAGTTATCGATAAATTCGAGAGCATTAAGGTTATTCTTATCCGACTCTTTCACAAGGTCTTTCACCACGCCCATCCAGAGGTCGAGGCCGCTTTCCTCCGTGGTGTTCTTGTCGCGGTATCTCCAATAGGCAGAGAACCCGTTTTCTGCGATGTCGTCCATACGTTCTGTACGGATCTGTGTCTCAATCCAATTGCCTCTCTTTCCCATGAAGACTCCGTGGATAGAGGAATAGCCGTTGGTCTTGGGGAACGACACCCAGTCGCGCAGTTTCTTGCTGTCAGGATAATAGAAATCTGTGAGTACGGCGTAAGTCTCCCAGCACC
>SAMEA3663112__coassemble_307_pt1 | contig 10634 bp, 7 predicted proteins | sample SAMEA3663112__metabat2_low_PE_007 | metagenome-assembled genome bin SAMEA3663112 (sample SAMEA3663112) | pig gut metagenome | biome: pig gut; feature: pig-associated habitat; material: faeces | place: Denmark | collected 2012
GGCTTCCTGCGCTCCGATGCAAAGAAGATACTTGAGCTTCTATCAGAAGATAAATAGTCATTAACAAGGTTTGGACTATCCGTAATGGTTCGGGTAGTCCTTATTTTGCTCTTTTCGTACTTTTGTATCTTGTTGAGTATCAATGATAAATGTAAAATATTGCGATAAAAGATGCAAAACGATAAACAGAAATTGTTGCGAACTAATGTTGTTATTTGTATTTTGAAAAATATTGGCTCTAATGGCGTGGTTATGCTTTCAAGAAATGTCCTTGTTTTCATTAATTCCAAAATCATAATCAAAAACAGTCATATTATCAATGGATAATGGGCAGATGAACAATAGTACAAAAATCCTTTTTCTTCTTTCAAAATTGTTGAAAAAAATGATGTAATAATGTTGACGGGTAATATTATTTTTATTATTTTTGCCATCGTTGCTCGAATAAGCAGTTACAGACGTTTTTAGTTACTAAAAATTAATGTAATGTGTTTTATTGTTACACCTTATAAAATATAAGGTAATATTGTGAAGAATTATGTTTTTTAGGTGGGATAATGAAAGGTTGGACAAGTAAGATGAGTTAGTGATTGACATATAAATCGTAAAATATAGCAAGAAAATGATGAGAAGGATTATTAATTGGTATTTTTCACGAAAGGCTTTGCCCTATTGGTGCATTCTTGTGATGGATTGTGTCATTGTGTTCCTATCTGGGCTGTTTGTGTTCTATTTGCAGCATGGCTGGGCTGACCTTGTCAGTCGTTTTGCTCAGGTGTCGGTGGGGTTGCTTGTCTCCCTGATATTGTATATAGTGTCGTTTTTCGTGTTTCACACGTACAATGGGGTGATACGTTATTCGAGTTTTGTTGACTTGCACAGGGTGGCGTATTCGACTGCGGTGGCAGGTATAGGTGTATGCTTGTTGCATCAGGTACAGGTTCATTTAGGATTATCTCGATATATTCTTATTCCACGTGTGGATAGTGCGATAATGTTGTTTATAGTTGCCACAATGTTGATGTGGTGTTTGAGGGTGGTTGTCAAGGGTTTGCATGATTCTTACCGTGGTGATGGTACAATAAAGAAGGTGTTTGTATATGGTTGCATGGAGGGAGGAGTTGCTCTTGCCAAGAGTCTTCGCAATGAGTCGCCTCAGCGTTATCGTTTGGGAGGATTCATCACAACAGACAAGACTCTTCATGGGACGTGGCTGTTGGGGGAGAAGGTTTATCTTGATGATGATTCTCTTGTTAGGACTATGGAGGAATGTCATGTGTCGGCTGTCCTTGTGTCGCCGCTTCAGAGGGAGTATTTCATTACGCGCACCACGTTTATCGATGCTTTAATAAATGCTGGAATAAAGATTCTTATCACGCCGGCAGGGGCTGAGGAATGGGATGGGAAGTCTGATATTTCATACCAGCAGCTCAGGGAGGTAGAGGATCTTCTTCCGAGGGATAAGATAGATGTTGATATGGAAGCCATTGGAAAGATGCTTGCCGGCCGGCGTATCCTTATCACGGGAGCGGCAGGTTCGATAGGCTCTGAGATGTCACGGCAGGTTGCCAAGTTCAAGCCGGCCGACCTTATCCTTGTTGACCAGGCAGAGACACCTATGCATGATATGCGAATGTATATGGCTAACAACCATAAGGATATACATGTCGAGACTATTGTGACGAGCATCTGTAAGCAGAGCCGTATGGAGGCTATCTTTGCGCAATATAAGCCTGAATATGTGTTCCATGCTGCGGCTTATAAACACGTCCCGATGATGGAGGACAACCCTGCCGAGGCTGTTCAGAACAACGTCTTCGGTACAAGGGTCATCGCCGACCTCGCAGTGAAGCACGGCACCAAGAAGTTTGTGATGATAAGTACGGATAAGGCGGTGAACCCTACAAACGTGATGGGATGTTCAAAGAGAATATGCGAGATATATTGCCAGAGCCTCAACAACAGTCTCTGGGAAAAGACGCAGAAAACCGGAAAGATGACGACGCAGTTTGTGACAACACGCTTCGGTAATGTCCTCGGTTCAAACGGCTCTGTCATCCCAATATTCAAGGAGCAGATTAAGAAGGGCGGCCCAGTCACAGTAACGCATCAGGACATAATACGCTACTTCATGCTCATACCAGAGGCTTGTCGCCTTGTGTTGCAGGCGGGCACCATGGGTCACGGAGGTGAGATATATGTCTTTGACATGGGTAAACCTGTTCGTATTGCCGACCTCGCAAAGCATATGATAGACTTGTCGGGAGCAAAGAACATAGAGATAAAGTTCACGGGGCTTCGTGACGGAGAGAAACTTTATGAGGAGGTGCTCAGCGGTGCCGAACAAACAAAACCAACCTCCCACCCGAAGATAATGGTCGCACAGGTGCGTGAATATCCTTACGACCTCGCTCTGAATAACGAGATAGAACTATACAACCTATCACTCAATGCCGATGACATGGCGATAGTCAAGAAGATGAAGGAGATTGTGCCGGAATATAAAAGCAGACATAGTAAATACGAGGCGCTGGATAATTAGTCGCTATTAATAATTATGTAATTTGTTGATTATTAGAGTGGATTAGATTTAATATTCGGGTATCCCCCAAATTATCTCTCTCATATTCGGAATCTTTGTAGTAAAAATAATAATTATCGCAGGAGAATCGCCAAACTCTTCGATGAAGAATTATTCATGACGCAATGACGAAGTCAGGACATTGGTAAAAAAAATCTCTCATATCAAAATCGAAAACAATTTTTTTTATACCTTTGTAGGCAAATTGTTTGACGAAGTAACTTTTTGATTGCGGCTGTCGAAAATAGTATATTAAATAGGATAGATATTGTAAATTGTTGAATATCAATTAGTAAAATAATATTATGGAAGGAGAACGTAAAACTATTTACCTCTGTCTCGCCCACATGAGCGAAGAGGGCTACGAACAAAAATACATAAAAGAGGCTTTCGATACTAACTGGGTGGTGCCCTTGGGTCCTAATGTCAATGCTTTTGAACAGAGCCTCAAAGAGTTTGTCGGAGAAAACAAAGAGGTCGTGGCACTTTCTGCTGGTACTGCCGCAATACATCTGGCTCTGCTTGCATGCGGTGTGGGAAACGGCGATGAGGTTGTGGTTCAAAGTTTTACCTTCTGTGCCTCGTCACACCCAATCACATATCTTGGCGCAAAGCCGGTTTTTGTTGACTCGGAGCCTCACTCTTGGAATATGGACCCTGTCCTGCTTGAAGAAGCAATAAAAGACCGTATCGCCAAGACGGGACGCAAACCCAAGGCTATCGTCCCCGTCGCACTTTATGGAATGCCTTACGACTGCACCCGTATCATGGAAGTTGCTGAGAAATACCAGATTCCTGTCATCGAAGACGCTGCTGAAGGCTTCGGCTCCCGCTGGAACGGACGTGTCCTTGGCTCTTTCGGAAAATTCGGAGTGCTGAGCTTCAACGGGAACAAGATGATAACTACTTCTGGAGGCGGCGCCCTGATTTGCAACGACATCGAAAGCAAAAATAACATCATGTGGTATGCCACCCAAGCCCGTGACGCTTATCCTTATTATCAGCATACCGCCATAGGATATAACTACCGCATGAGTAATATCTGCGCCGGCATCGGACGCGGACAGATGCTTGTGGCCGACAAACATATTGAACATCATAAACATGTGCAGGCTCTGTATCGTGAACTGCTTAAAGATGTGCCGGGCGTGACATTGCATGAGGCCCCCTCGCCGGAGTACGACTCTAACTTCTGGCTCTGTACCGCCGTCATCGATGCCAACCTGCGTATCAAAGGCCAAGAAAACGCTTATAAAGAGGTGGTCAAAACAGCTGTCGGAGGCGCCGGCGGCGTGATTCACGAGGTGAAAGAGGCTACTACCGACTGCCAACCTAATGATAATGTGGAGGCTCTGCGTATGTTTATGCTTGATAAGAAAGTAGAGGCCCGCCCGGTATGGAAACCTATGCACAAACAACCTGTATATAACGAAGGTTACACCTTGACAACCGAAAACGCTCTGTTCCGCTGCTTCGAAGGCCCTAAATCAGTGGCTTACGTGAGCAGAGACGAGGTGTCAGAGAATATCTTTAAAGTGGGACTGTGCCTCCCTGCTGGCCCTTGCGTCTCCGATGACGACGTGAGATATATTGTCGATTGCATAAAAGAAGCAATCTTGTAGATTATCTGTCGCTAATTGACAGATTGTCAAGGTGTTATGGTGGAATAAACGCGTTAAAACGTTTTTTTAACATCTAACATTCTGTCACAGTCATGTGGTGATTCCATCTGACGATACACCAAATGTCTGAAATGATTATTTTTTCGTGGGTTACAGTAATGTAAGTGATGAAAAGGCTGATTCCGTTAGCAGTAGTCAGCCTTTTCCTATCACCGCTCAATACGTCTTGTGTTTATGACAGTGATTTCATCTAATTGACCAAAAACTATTTATGAATAACAGAAATGAAAGAGAATCAAATTTTTGCAAACAACGGCTCATCTATCGTGCTCTATACTACGGTTGACGTAAATACCCAACTTGAAGTGAAGTTGGAGAATGATACCGTGTGACTTGCACAAAGCCAGATGGCACAATTGTTTGGAAGAGACAGAACGGTTGTGGGCCGCCATATATGAAACATATTTAATGAGGGTGAATTGAACGAAATCTCGTTATGTGCAAAAAATGCACAACCCAAGAAATATGGTCTGTCATTTTTTGGTGTAAGTTTACTCGGTTAAACGTTATCACTTATTGGTTGACCGTTGTTATTTCTCATTCCACCCTTAACATTCTATCTTAGTTGTCGGATTTTTTACCTTTTTCTATTAATGGCAAAAGCTCTGCCTCAAATATCTCTTTTTCTATTAGCCGGTAATGTGGCTTGTACGCTCTGTTGTATTCTTCACTATGATGGCTCGCATATCTTCCGCTGTCTAAGATTTGCATTATCTCGGCTGCGTCTTCCTCGAAATGTGGCAGTCCTAACTCTTTCCCCCTTATTATTCCTTCTATCTCTATCCATTGTGCTTTCCATTCGCTTACTTCTGGCAATGTGAAGCTTTTTGCACTCCGCATGAATGCCGAGAGGAACTTCTCAAATGGCACTCTTCCATCGTTGATTACTGAAAGATTCACTCTGTAGAAACGGCCTTCGCAGCCAGTCTGCTCATAATCAGGGCATAACGATTCCTCTTTCCGTGCCGTCTCGCACTCTTTTTCGAGATATGTCGCCATTTTTTTTATGCCTTCCTCACTTTCCGGTATCAGATGTCCGGGACCAAATGCGTCTTGGAAGAAACTTTTGTAAATGTCTTTTAACGTTGATTCTGGATATGTGTTCATCTGTTCTTCGATGGCTTTCGTAACTGCTTGTGCGTCAATCTGTGCCCTGATGCTTAAACTTATTATCATTAACGCTATTGTCGCTATTATCTTTATTATTTTGCCTTTTTTCATTATGTTGCTTGTTTGATTATTTGCAAAAGTACGTTTTTTTATTCTTTCTTTTTGTTTTTCCTTAATAATATTTTGATTTCGTAGATTATTAAATTCTTGTTAAAGTCACCTGTTTTTTAAAAATAGCGTTATCTTTGCATTATATTAAATGTAGTTAAAAATATGTCGAAAAAGAAATCGAAGAACACAAGTCTTAGCACATTCGTGAACACTATATTGAGGGTTTTTGGTGAACATCCGTTTAAGCCTCTGAATTATAAGCAGTTGGCGAAGATTATTGGTGTGCGGGACAATGCGGGTAAAGATGTGATACGTCAGGTGTTGTTGCAGTTGTGTCAAGATGGTCAGTTGATTGAGGACCACCCGTTCAGTTATGTTATCAGTCCGGAGCTTGTAGCAGAGTATGGCCCTAAGCCTCAATATGTTATTGGTACTGTAGATATGAAGAGCACGGGGAAGGCGTATGTCATTCCTGATGATGATGGTGACGATATTCTCATTGCGGCTAACAACACGGGGAAGGCGCTGCATGGCGACAAGGTGAAGGTGGCTATGTTCCCGAGACGTAAGTCGAGGAAGTGCGAGGGTGAGATTGTTGAGATTCTGAAGCGTGCGCGCACTGAGTTTGTGGGCTTGTTCAGCATCACTAATGGTTTCGCTTTTGTCGTATCCGAGAGGCAGTCGATGCCTGTCGATTTCTTTATTCCAAAGGGGAAGTTCAAGGGCGCAAAGAATGGGCAGAAGGTTGTTGTGAAGATGACCGACTGGCCTAAGAATGCGCGCAATCCTTTTGGCGAGGTCGTGAGGGTGTTGGGCAATCCGGGGGAGAATAATGTGGAGATGCAGTCGATTCTTGCTGAATATGATTATCCTTTGGAGTTCCCGAAAGATGTTGAGAAGGAGGCTAAGGCTATCTCCGAGAAGATTAAGCTTTCTGAGATAAAACGTCGCCGTGACTTCCGTAATGTGTTGACTGTCACCATTGACCCTCGTGATGCCAAGGACTTTGACGACGCTCTCTCGTTCCGCGTGCTCCCTAATGGCAATTATGAGGTGGGTGTTCATATAGCCGATGTCTCTTATTATGTGCAGCCGGGCTCTGCCATCGACCGTGAGGCTCAAAACCGTGGCACTTCGGTCTATCTCGTTGATAGAACAATACCTATGCTGCCGGAGAAGCTTTGTAATATGGTGTGCTCCTTGCGCCCTGATGAGGAGAAACTCGCGTTCTCTGTCGTGTTCGAGCTGAATGATAACGCAGATGTCATCACACAGTGGATAGGCAAGACGGTGATAAAGTCAAACCGCCGGTTTGCATACGAGGAGGTGCAGGCAATGATAGAGGGTGGCGATGGCGATTATAAAGACGAACTAATGGTTCTTAATAAGTTAGCTTTCGCTCTGCGAAAGAAACGTATGGCTAACGGCTCTATCAATTTCCATTCGGAAGAGGTGAAGTTTATCCTTGACGAGAACATGAAGCCTATCGACACCTTCGTCAAGGTGCAGAATGAGGCAAACATGCTTATTGAGGATTTCATGCTGCTCGCTAACAAGACTGTCGCCGAGTCCATTGGTCGTAAAGATAGTAAATATCACGGTAATACCTTTGTTTATCGTGTGCACGACGAGCCTAATCCTGAGAAACTGTACAACTTCATTCAACTTGTGTCGCGCCTTGGTTACTCTATGGATATCAGTACTCGCCAGAAACTTGTTAAGTCATATAATAATCTTTTTGCTGCTGTTGAAGGCAAGGGTGAGAAGAACCTTGTTGAGACTGTGGCACTTAGGACAATGGCGAAGGCTGTCTATAGCACTGTCAATATCGGGCATTATGGACTCGCTTTCCCATATTATACGCATTTCACCTCACCGATACGCCGTTATCCTGACTTGATGGTTCATCGTCTTATTGAAAGGTATATGATTGAGAACCAAGGGAGTGTGAATCAGTCGGAATATGAGGCCTTATGTCAACATGCCTCCGAGATGGAACGCCGTGCCACTGAGATGGAACGTGAGTCGGTGAAATATAAACAGGCTGAATATCTGCAAGATAAGCTTGGTAAGGTGTTCGATGGGCTTATCTCAGGAGTGAGCAAATGGGGTATTTATGTTGAGTTGAAAGATAATAAGTGCGAGGGTCTCGTCAAGTATTCTTCTTTCGATGACGACTATTATTATCTTGATGAGGAGAATTTCCGAGTGATAGGGCAGGACAAGGGTGCTATCTATCGGCTTGGTGACGAGGTGAAGGTGCGTGTTGAGAATGTTGACCTGTTAAAGAAACAGCTTGATTTCTCTATTGTCAGCACTGAGAAGAAGACGGTGCGTAAGAATAAAGGCGGGCGGCGTTGACCTTTTGCCCCCGTCTCTCCCGCCCCTGAATCATTGCTGCTGTCCCCCAACAAGCTCGTCGTAGAGCTCACGCATGCCCACCGACGCTCCTTTCTTGATGTGTCTCACTTTGAAACGCGCGTCGATGTTCACGTCTTTCGGATCGATGAGGTATATCTTCGCACCACGAGGAACGTAATGTATCAGTCCCGCCGCCGGATATACGTTCATCGAGGTGCCGATGATGACGAAGATTCTCCACCTCCTCGATGGCCTCCTCTATCCGTGGCACCGCCTCCCCAAACCATACGATGAATGGCCTTAGCTGACTGCCGTCTCCTGCCTTGTCTCCTATCTTTACCTCGTACTCTCCGGGCTGTAACTCCTTGATATACCGTGAGTCGTTGGGGTTGTATGACGAGCATACCTTCGTCAACTCCCCATGAAGATGTATTATGTGGCTGCTGCCTGCCCTCTCATGTAGGTTGTCAACGTTCTGCGTGATGACGCTGACATCAAAATGCTTCTCTAACTCAGCACATTTCCTGTGCCCCTCGTTCGGACTGACATCTAAAAGCTGCCTCCTCCTCTCGTTGTAGAATCTTATCACAAGCTCCGGATTGGCCTCGTACCCTTCTATCGATGCTACCTGCATGACAGGGTATTTGTCCCAAAGACCGCCTGCGTCCCTGAATGTGCTTATGCCGCTCTCGGCACTGATTCCTGCTCCGGAAAGTATTACTAACTTTTTCATAACTATATCTCTTTTAATCGTTTAATCTCGCTTAACACTATCCTTAACTCGTTCCAGTCGTATTCCTCGCCTAACACCTCGCGCGCCGCTTTCAACGACGGATCCTGCGTCTCGGTGAAATACTCCCTGATGTTGTCGTAATGCTCCGCCTTGACAAAATCCTTCGCCTCGGCATATCCTTTGAGAACTAACTTTGCGATATGCGCCTCTATCGTGGATTTTGTCATGCCTCGTCTCGATGCAATCTCTTCAATATCAAGACCTTCCTCTATCAACTCCTTCGTCTTCATCTCCGTCGTACTCAGCTCCATCTCCTCCTTTGACTCTTTATCGTCAAACTCAATCTTCCTGAATCCTTTGTATTGAAGTATGATGTTCAAGATGTCGGCTCCGAATTGTTGAATCCTTTTGCTTCCTATCTTTGATATTGCCTTTAACTCCTTGATGCTCATTGGTTTGCTCTCTGTGATGGCTTTCAATGCCGTCGTTGGAACCACCTGGGTCTCCTTCATCTCTAATGCGTCTGCAACCTCCTCTCTCCATCTGAGAAGCTCGTTGAACAACGCCTTGTCCTTGCCCACTATGTTTTTCCCTCTCTGAGATGTCGTCTTCTTGTTTAAGCCTTCTGCCTCAACGGTTTTCTTGTCTTTTGTCTCAAGATATTTTGCCAAATCGAATCCGTCTTGGCTGCTTTCTAAACAGGCCTTCTTTACAAAAATATTCGCTCTCAAGACATCTAACACGTCTTTGACCTGATTGTTGACGCTTTTGTTGTCGGTGTCGAATGACAAGTCGAACAATTCCTCTACTTTGGCGATTTTTTCGAGGAAGTATCTTGTTCCTTTCCTTATCCTTTCCTGAATGTATTCGTTGCCATCGATTGCGAAATTGCTTGCGAGAATGCTTGTGAGCTGTCTCTTAAACCGGGTCGCGACTTCTTGAATCTCTTCAAATAAATATTCGTTGAGGGTGGTCGCTTTCTCTATCGTGGCTTCCTCAATGATGTTCTTGTGGTTGAAAAGCAATTGCTTGGTCTTTCTTAAATTCGATGCAATCTCGTCAAAGTCGAAGAGTTCGAATAGCATTTCCGATTGGTAGTATTTCTTATGATAATCGAATTGTGCGTCTGTTGGCTCCCGTGATGGAATGAGGTTGATAAACTCTTTGATATTGAAATCGTTATATAAGATAGAGCTTGTTATCTTCGATTTTAGCACGAGGCCTTCCAATGAGGTGCAACGGCTTAGGGCCACATACACCTGTCCGTGTGTGAATGCGAGGCTCGCATCAAGAATGACTTTCTTGAACGTTAGTCCTTGGCTTTTATGTATCGTGATAGCCCATGCGAGTTTTAGTGGAATCTGTGTGAAACTTCCTATTTCTTTTTCCTCAATCTCTTTTGTGCTCTCGTTGATGGCGTATTCGAAGTTCTGCCATGTCACTGCGGTCACGGTTATGATGTCGTCGTCTGATTTTACTTTAAGTCCTTCATTCTCATCATAATCTATTATTGTCCCTATGCGTCCGTTGTAATATTGTTTTTCGGGAGAAGGGTCGTTTTTGACAAACATCACTTGTGCGCCCACTTTCAGTTCGAGGGTGTTTTTTGTTGGGTAGGAGATCTCCGGGAAGGTGCCTGTCACTTTGGCATCGAATGTTATCAGTTCTGAGTCCAACTCGTCAAGTTTGCTATTGTTGATGCTGTCAACCTGTCTGTTATGTGTCATCAGTGTGATGTAGCCTTCGTCGTCAGATGGCTCGAAATCAGGCATGTAGCGAGTGTTGAGAATGTCGAGGCTCCTGCTGTCAATGTTGTTGTTTCGAATCTTGTTAAGGATGTCGATGAATGTGTTGTCGGCTTGTCGGTATATATGGTCGAGCTCGATGCAGAAGAACGGCGTTTTCTGAAGTACGTGACTGTCAAAGAAATACACTGAATTATAATAAGGTTGCAGCAGTTCCCATTCTTCTATTTTCGCGACGGGGGCGAGTTGGTGTATGTCGCCAATCATCAGCAGTTGCACTCCGCCGAAAGGCTTGTTGTTGTGGCGCACTC
>SAMEA3663112__coassemble_309_pt1 | contig 10584 bp, 13 predicted proteins | sample SAMEA3663112__metabat2_low_PE_007 | metagenome-assembled genome bin SAMEA3663112 (sample SAMEA3663112) | pig gut metagenome | biome: pig gut; feature: pig-associated habitat; material: faeces | place: Denmark | collected 2012
AAGGAAGGTTATTATTCAGAGTAATATTTAATCATATTAATGATGGCTCTTTCGCACACTTCGCAGAACTTTTTGTCTTGGAAGGTGTTCATGAGGCAGTCTATTTTGGGGCGGTAGATGTCTTTCATCTGGTATCCAGCGCCTTCATAAACGCCCACGGTGTTCTCATATTTCTTTGTTACAGGAGTGGGGACAGGGGTCTTTTTGTCAAGCATGTCTTTCCATTTGCTTTCAAAATCGACGAGTGTGGTGATGTTTGGTTCCCAAGGCTCGATGTCGATGTTATAGTTTGCTGTGCCCTCGTAGGCGTATTCGTCAGCGAGGCCTGCAAAGCCGTGTCCGAACTCGTGGATGATGACCTCTGAAGAAAAAGAGTTGCCCGTGGTGCTGACACAGTAAGAGTTATAGATGCCGCCACCGCCGTATTTCTTTGTGTTGGCAAGGATATAAATTTGGTCGTAAGGCACTTGTCCGGCTAACTCTTTCATTGTGAGGTTGTCGTATGTCATGCAGTATCTCTCGCTGTCGAAAGTCCAGAAGCTGCAGCTAAGAGCGGTGTTCCTGTAAATGCCCTCGGCCGGCATGCTGATGTCGGAGTCTTCAGAAGGCACCATGACGGCACGCACATTGAACCTGTCCTTATAAGAGATATATGGCTCATAGCTGAAAAGGCTTTCCACAAAGAATTTGCAGTCGTTGATGAACTTGCCCATCTCAAGGTTGGTGTATCCGTCAGGGAGAAGGACAATATCAACAGCCTTATCGACAGGATAATCGCCATAGACGTTATAGATGGCGTAAGGCAGCTTTGGAGCCGGTGTGATGAAGTAGTCGTTGGGGTCAACGGTAATCTTCATGTACTCCACAAGCTCGCCCATATAGTCTTTGGCATAGAAGGTGACATCAACAATGTCTTTTGGGAAAGGCATCACCACCGATTCATGGAAGCCCTTATTAGTTGTCTGAGCCTCATCGGTAATCTGCCACTCGCCGAAGAGAAGGCAGTACCCATGTGAATAAATCACCACGTCGGAGTCGTGAAGGGTGACGTCGAAATAATAGACACCGTAGTTTGACTTGTCAATAAGCTGCTTCCTCGGTCCTCCCCATTTAGGTTCTTTAACAAGTTTGTCGAGGGCATACATCACAGTGTCGGCATTGCCGTAAAGATAGTAGTCAATCCTTAACTGATTGTCAGTGAAATAAGTGTCATAGTCGATTTGTGCTTTTAATGAAAAACATGGCATCATAAAAAGCATTACGAAAAATGTTAATAAAGAATTTTTCATATTTAGAATGATTTAAGTCTTCTTGTTAATTCAGTTGAGAAAACGAACTCGTTAAGTTCTTTATTATCAGCGGATAAGATATTGTTATTATCGCCTTTCCACCATAGTTTTCCATTATATAGGAAGTTGATGTTTTGTCCAATCATCATCACGGAGTTCATGTCATGAGTGTTGATGATGGTGGTGATGTTGTATTCTTCGGTTATCTCGCTTATTAGAGCGTCGATTATCTCTGACGTCTTTGGGTCGAGACCGGAGTTAGGTTCGTCACAGAACAGGTATTTCGGGTTGTTGGCGATGGCGCGCGCAATAGCCACACGTTTCATCATTCCCCCACTCAACTCGTTCGTTTTCAGTTTGTTAATATTTTCAAGTTTGACACGTTTCAGGCAGAAGTTCACCCTGTCAAGCTTATCACTATACGACATCTCTGAGAACATGTTGAGAGGGAACATCACGTTTTCTTCCACATTCATTGAGTCGAAGAGTGCGCCACCTTGGAACAGCACTCCCATATCTTTCCTGATGACGGTCCTTTTTCTCTCGTCAAGATTAGAGAACCTCCTGTCATTGAACCACACTTCTCCATTGTCAGGCTCCAACAGTCCTATGCAGATGCGCATAAGTATTGTTTTTCCGGAGCCGCTCTGCCCGATGACAAGGTTTGTCTTACCTTTTTCAAACACCGTGGAAACATTGTCAAGGACGGTCTTATCGCCAAACGACTTGCTAATATTTTCTATCTTTATCATGACAAAAGCATTTGAGTAAGAATAAGGTCGAAGAAAATGATGAGTATGCTGCTGTTGACGACGCCTTGTGTGCTTGCCTTTCCAACTTCTACGGAGCCGCCCTGAACATTATATCCGATGTAGCTCGACACCGAGGAGATGATGAAAGAGAAGACAAGCGTTTTTATGAGGGCGAAAAACACCGTTGATGGGTCAAACCATGAGCGCAGTCCGAGTACATAGTCGTCAGGAGAGATGATGTTCAACAAGCCACAAGCCGCATATCCTCCGAAGATTCCGAGGAAGATGCTGAAGATGATAAGCACGGGAATGAAGAGCAGACAGGCTATTATCTTGGGCATTATCAAGTAGTTGGCGGTGTTGACACCCATTGCTTGTAATGCGTCAATCTGTTGTGTGACGCGCATTGTGCCGAGTTCGGAGGCTATTTGTGAACCGAGTTTGCCCGCAAGAATGATACATATTATAGTAGGTGAGAACTCCTGAATGACCATCTGACGGGTTACAAAACCTATCATCTTGTCAGGAAGTAACGGATTATCAATATTATATGCTACTAATATTGCGGCCACCGCGCCAACAAACACCGATAAGATAGCGACTATCAAAAACGAACTCACGCCGAGGTTGTAGAACTCATGCATGAGCTGTCGCCTGAAAATCCTGAATTTGGGCGGGCGTCTCAAAGCCTGCCACATCAATATAACGTATTCGCCAATACTGTTTAACATTTACGTTTTTTTAGGTTGTAAAATTAGTATATTTTTCCGAACCAAACTCTTTTTTTAAAAAAATTATTACCTTTGCGGAAAATATTTCTCTAATGAATAAGTCGAATAATCTCACCAAACGCCGGCTCAGAGGCTCGTATCTAATATCCCTTCTGAGTGTCACTTTAGTGTTGTTCGTGTTGAGTTTGTTCTCATCTCTCGTCTTTTATGCCAGCAACATCTCTGACTATCTGAAGGAGAATATCGGATTTGAGATTGTGGTGAAGAAAGGCGTGAAGGAAAGCGATATTTTGGATTTTAAGAAGACTTTGGACAAGAAGCCTTTCGTGAAATCATCGGAATATATCTCCAAGGAGGAGGCTACAAAAAGGCTGTCGGCAGACCTTGGGGAGGATATTATCGACTGGCTCGGAGATGTGGAGAACCCGCTGCTTCCTTCTATTGACGTCAGGCTGAAGGCCGACTATGCTAACACTGACAGCATCAAGGAGATAGAGGAATGGGTGATGAATAGGAAAATAGTGAAGGAGGTGGTATCACAGAAATCGCTTATCCATTCTATCAATAAGAACATCAACAGGATAGGGATTGTGATACTCATTATCGGGGCTACCTTGCTCATTATGGCGGTGACGCTCATCGGACATACTGTGAGGCTCTCGGTCTATTCCCAACGTTTTGCGGTGCGAAGCATGCAGTTGGTGGGAGCAACAGACGGATTTATCATGAAGCCTTTCATGAAAAACTTTGTATTTCAAGGTCTCATAGGTTCGCTCCTCTCACTCGTCATACTGTCGGTTTTCCTTATCGCCGCAATGAGAACTATCCCCGAACTGAAAATCATCACAAGCTATAGGATAATATTCCTTATCTATCTATCCGTCATCGTCTTAGGAGTGCTGCTTACGACATTATCCACATATTTCTCCCTGAAAAAATATCTTCATGCAGATATTGACGAGTTATATGATTAATTTTTATATTTTTGCAAACAAAAATCTTATCATGGCAAGAGTGAAAAATGAATCGAAAAATGGTGACATTGAGAAGAAAGTAATGCCATTTTCAAAAGAGAACTATATCTGGGTGCTTGTAGGCATCGCGTTCCTCGTCTTGGGGTTCCTCCTTATGATTGGCGGCGGCTCGTCCGACCCTGATGTGTTTAATGAGGAGTTGTTTAATTTCAGGCGTCTGACACTCTCACCTATACTTATCTTGATAGGCTTCGGGATAGAGTTTTATGCTATAATGAAGAAATCTAAAAAACAATAATTTTCATCAGCAATGGATTGGTTACATGCGCTTTTATTAGGAATCCTTCAGGGTTTGACAGAGTTCCTTCCTGTCTCAAGTAGCGGACACCTAACTATTTTGTCCAACATCTTCGGTTTGAGTGGAGAAGAGAACCTTACATTTAACGTGGTGCTTCATCTTGCTACGGTGTGCGCTACCCTCTTCGTGCTCTGGCATGAGGTGGTGTGGATTTTCAAAGATCTGTTCTCTAAACAGTCGTGGAAATCATACCAAGGCTTGAACCATGGTACAAAATATGCGATTAATATCCTCATCTCGATGATTCCTATCGCCATTGTGGCATTGTTTTTCAAAGATACCGTGGAGAGTATTTTCGGTTCAAGCATTGTGGGTGTGATGCTTCTTGTTACTGCCTTCTTGCTTGGCTTCGCCTATTTCGCAAAGCCGCGTCAGAGGGAGACGATAACTCCGCTTCACTCTTTCATCATAGGTATCGGTCAGGCCTGCGCCGTTATGCCGGGACTTTCGCGCTCAGGCACCACCATTGCTACGGGTATCCTTCTCGGCAATAAAAAGGAGAACCTCGCACAATTCTCGTTCCTGATGGTGATACCTCCTATCCTTGGTGAGGCTCTTCTCGATGCAATGGACGTCGTTGAGGTTGGATTCCATTCTGCCATGGCCGGCATCTCTCCGCTTGCTCTCATAGTGGGCTTTGTCGCCGCCTTCATCACCGGCTGCCTCGCCTGCAAATGGATGATTAACATCGTGAAAAAAGGTAAACTTATCTATTTCGCCTTATATTGCCTCATCGTTGGTGTTCTTACAATCTGCTTCTCCTGATTATGCTTCATAAGGACGTTTTCAATTTTGAAGAAGGCGAGGTGTTCCTTATCGATAAGCCTCTCGAATGGACATCTTTCGATGTTGTGAACCTTATTCGCGCCGTGATAAAGAAATATCATGGCATCAGAAAACTTAAGGTCGGGCATGCCGGCACCCTCGACCCTCTCGCTTCAGGACTCCTCATTATCTGCACCGGACGGATGACAAAGCAAATCGACACTTTCCAAGCCCAGGAGAAAGTTTATACTGGCTCCATGCTCATCGGGCAGACAACGCCTACTTTTGACCTTGAAAGCGAACCCGACAACTTCTTCCCAACAGATAATATTGACGCTCAGACGCTTGAAAATGCAAGACGGAAATTCATTGGCGACATATTACAACGCCCACCGAAGTTCTCTGCTATAAAAATCAACGGGAAACGCGCCTTCGACTACGCACGCTCCGATGAAGAACTCGAACTGAAAGAACGCCTTATACATATTGATGACTTTCAATTAGATACATCGAAATTCCCGGTTGTTGACTTCACCGTGAAATGCTCGAAAGGCACCTATATCCGCTCCCTCGTCAGCGATTTCGGAAAAGCTATCAACAACGGGGCATGCCTCTTGTCGCTCCGTAGGACTAACATAGGCGAGTTCGATGTGAATAACGCTTGGAACCTCATGGACCTTAAAGAAAATATCATAAAGACAGGCAACGTAGTTACTGATTAAGACTTTTTTCACTCATTTATCATGAAACAAAAATATACTTTTTCGTCAGGAGAGAGTTTTTGGGCTGATTTAGATGATTTGAGACAGCTTCTTGAAGATAACCATCGTTATCGTGATAACTATTACGACGTGCTGTCATCACTGTATGATGACGACTATGTGGCACGCGGCAACGGCTTCTGTGACCGCAAATACAGCGACGACTTCATCGAAGGCCAGATTGAAAAGTTCACGAGCCATATTGAAGAGCTGCGTCTCTGGATTGAACAAGAATCGAAGATAATTATAATACAATATTGATGTCAGTAAAAACTTTTTTAGAAAAGAAGAACGTCAAGATTTCCGCCAAGGTATATTTCATTGATGCTCTTGGCTCGATGGCGTTAGGATTGTTTGCTTCATTACTTATTGGAACTATTTTCAACACCTTAGGCGATAAGCTTGGCAGTGAGGTGCTGCTTGAGATTGCCGATTATTGCAAGAAGGCCGCTGGTCCGGCTATGGCTGTTGCTATAGCTTATGCTCTCAAGGCTCCGGCGCTTGTGTTGTTCAGCTGTGTGGCCGTCGGAGTGGCCGGAAACCTTCTCGGAGGCCCTGTGGGAGTGCTTGTTGCCACAATAGTAGGCGCGGAGTTCGGCAAAGTAGTCTCAAAGGAGACAAAAGTGGATATTATTGTGACCCCGACAGTGACAATTGTTTGCGGTGTGCTTACGGCGATGCTTGTCGGTCCATATATCAACGCATTTATGACCGCCTTCGGAGAGTTCATTGTCACAACCACTAACTTACATCCTTTCGTTATGGGTATCATAGTGTCGGTATGTATCGGCATGGCGTTGACGCTGCCCATATCGAGTGCGGCGATATGTATCGCGATAGGGTTGTCAGGCATAGCGGGAGGAGCGGCGACGGCTGGCTGCTGTGCACAGATGGTAGGGTTCGCCGTTATGAGTTTCAAGGAGAACAGCTGGGGCGGGCTCATCTCCCAAGGCATAGGCACGTCGATGCTTCAGATGCCAAACATCATCAAGCACCCTTTGGTCTGGCTGCCTCCTACCCTTACCTCGGCCATCACCGGCCCATTGGCAACCTGCGTGTTTCATCTCGAAAACGTGCCCATCGGTTCGGGAATGGGAACATGCGGTTTAGTGGGCCCTCTCGGCATAATATCTGCAATGCCTGACGGCGGCGCTAACATGTGGTGGGGAATACTTCTCGTCTGCTTCGTGCTCCCCGCCGTCCTCACCTCGCTTATTGGACTGCTTTTCCGAAAACTGAACTGGATAAAGGAAGGCGACCTTACTTTATGATTTCTCTCCCTTATTGCTTTTAACATTATTGAATTGAAGAACTTGGGACCTTAAAGATACTGCCATTCCTGCCTTAGAAAAGAATAAGACAAATGGTGACAATTGTTTTGTGCCAAATCATGAGTATTTCGTGGGCTCTTTCTCTTCAATCTTTATGTCAAGAAACAGGGTGAGGTCGTGGGACGAACCTGGTTTTACTGTTCAAGCAAGCGGAAGACAATGCCAACTTCATCCGCAGGCTCCTAAGATGTTGAAAATCAGCCCTAATAAACAAGAGTTTGTTCATGGAATGGAACACCTCTATAGAAGAATGACTGTGAGGGAAGTGGCACGTATCCAAAGCTTCCCAGATGACTTCAAATTTATCTATTCTGATGTAAACTATGGATATAAGATGATTGGCAACGCCGTGCCGGTTAATCTCGCCTATCATGTGGCTTTATCTATTATCCGTACCTTGGAACGACATAATCTTTTTATCTCCGATAGAACAAGAAGTCTATAGCAATGAACCTAATGGCATTTTGTCCTCGTTCATTAGGATTAAGATTGGGCTTTCATTTGGTTTAAATGAATATTTATTTGATTACCAATATGTTATATTACTATTTTATATCGTAAGGCAATAATAATCTTACGAATATTATTTCTATTTCTTCTAAAAACTTCTTGATTCTTGAAAAATCAAGAAGAATCAAGAAATATCTACATCTTCCTTCGGACTAATTCATCAAAACGTTCCGACTTGATATAGTTGCGTTTTATTTTATTGAGCTTCACCTCTGAAAGGAATCCGAGTTCTACCAAGCCTTCTAAATCGGCTCTTGCTGTAAAATTTGAGACAGTGAACCTGTTTTCTATTTCTTTCACCGAAAGGAATGATGTTGGACGTTCGAGGAAAATATTAATTATTTGTGCTTGCCGATGGTTTATGCCGTTGATATTTGAAAGCAATTGCACGCTGTTGAATTCCTCAGTCTTGCGTTTGAGGTAAAGCTTCAGCTCCTCGAAAGCCTTCTTCATTGTTCTTAAATTATATAAGATGAAGTAAGTCAAGTCGTTATCATCATATTCGGTGAAAAGGAAAGATTTTTCATACATTATTTTCGTCTTATAGATGATGCGAGAAATTGACAAATATTCAATGAGCCAATAATCGTTTTTCAGCATATACCAATAGAATATGGAGCGTGCGGTGCGTCCATTGCCGTCAGCAAATGGGTGCATGAATGCGAGAATGAAGTGTATGATTATGCCTTTTATTATTGGGTGAATAAAGCTTTCATTGTTCTTGTTGAAGAACTCTACCAAATCGTCGAGCATGTCGTTCAGCTCTTCGAAATGCGGAGGTGTGTGCGTCACGTCGCCCGTTATGCCGTTAATAACATATATGTTGTCGTTTGTCCGGATTTTTCCTGCATCTTCCTCATAATCTAACGTATTTGATGTCATTGACTTATGGATGTTGATGAGCTCATGCGTGGAAAAGGCGTTCTTGGCTATCCCTTTGATATAGTTTATGGTAAAGTAATTGTTCAGAATCATCTGCTGCCCTTTGTTTTTTGGCTTGCTGCTCTTCCTGAGCATCTCTTTGGCTTCACGTCGTGTTGTCGCAGCCCCTTCCATCTGGCTTGACGCAATAGCCTCCTCCATTATCGATGATATTAGGTATGTGTTTTTGTTCTCTGCCGGAATCAGGTACTCCCCTGCCAGATTGCCACCAATGTTCATATCAAAATAATGCAAAAGCTCAAACATCTCGTCAGTCATGGTGAAACTGAATCGGTATTTGCCAAAATGTACGTCGGTGCGGTTTATTTGACGTATGAACTTCAGGGCGAACCATAGTGATTTGTTGCTTATTCCTTCTTGCGTCTTTATATATTTTACCTTGTCCCAATATGGATAGTTAGCGTTAACTGCTTGTATCTCAGGTTTTAATGCTAATGATACTGCATCATTTCTTTCCTCTTCCGTGGGTAATGGCGGATGCTCTAACATATTTCTTGACGTTTTTTTTTGTTGCAAATATACATCTTTTTCTTCTAAAAACTTCTTGATTCTTGAAAAATCAAGAAGAATCAAGAAATATTTTCAAATCCTTAGAATGATTGTCTCCCTTTTGAAATATTGCTTCACTCAAAAAATTGTTTCTAAAACGGAAATGTATTATGTGTTGGCTGCCCTAAATCTTTATGATTATCATGTAATTGAATGTTTTTCTATTATTAGGCAGCTTTTATTTAGAAAAACAGAAAAAAGAAAGGTCCTGAGAAGAACGAGCTTTCAGGACCTTGAAATATTAGTGAGAAAATTATTTTACAAGGACTTTCTTTGAGGTGCCGTCCGACATCATGATGATGTTAACACCTGGAGTAGGTCTGTCGAGAAGCATACCTGCTGTGTTATAAATTGCTACAGGAACAGCATTTGAAGAGTTGTTGTCGATGACGATGTCCTCAATGCCTTCTGTGCTGAGGGTGAGAATAAATGAGTAATAGTTATAGGTATCCAAGTCGATGTACCAGCCGGCGATTTTGTTGCTGTTAGGAGTGATCTTGGTTGGGATGCAGGCAGGGCTGTTAGCGAGGGCTGCGAATTCTTCTTCTGGGAATGCCTCAGCGAAAGTTCTGACCATCTCATCTCCATTTTGATAGAAGAAAGCGTTACGTGAAGTTGGTCCGAGGATAATCTGGCCGACGATGTCGCCTTCATTGCTTACTGAAGAAGGGTAGAAAGCTGCTTGTTGGAATTCGTCACCGCTTGGGATAACTGATATTTCGTTAGTTTCTGTGTTGTAGAGTCCGAGACCTGTTGAGAACTCCTCGTTGTTGAAAGCGAGGTTGAGGCCTACATATTTGCCGTTTGCGCTGATGCACAATGGTTCGATGGTGAAATAAGGTTTGTCGCCCCATGCTGGTTCAAATAATGTTGTAGCGATGGTGGTATCGAGTAACCATTCTCCGTTGTCTTGGAGTGTCCAGAAGATTATCGGGTGGCCTGCCATGTCGTCAACAATATAACCGACGATGGTCTTTCCGTCTTCGCTAACTGCAACAGCGCGGCTGCCGTTGTATGTAAAACCTAACTCTTCAGGTGTTGGCTCAGGTAAGAGTGTCAGCACGCCGAACTGGTCCCAGATTGCTGGGTTCTCAACGAAACCATCATGGTAGCAAAGTCCAACGATGAGTGAACCGTCTGGTGTGATAGCGTTTGCGATAGATGTGTTGTTGGCTGGTGTCTCAAGCTCCGTCTTCTCACCTGTGTTGACGTTGAGGATGATAGCGTTACCGTTGAGTCCGACAGCGATACCATCGTTTGATACGCCGCGCATCTCACAACCGAATTCATCTAAAGCCTCGTCATAAACAATAGCTCCTGTTGCAACGTTCATCACAAACCCTGCCATTGTCTCTGTCGTTCCTGCTACATACATTCCGTTGTCCGACATCGTTAATACTTGAATAGCACCTTGTGTTCCGGCCTCATCTGTAATAATCGACAACTGTTGTGCCCATGCAAAAGCTGACACAACAATAGATAAAGCGAGTGTCAATAAAGTTTTTTTCATGCTCGTTAATTTTTTAAGTTAATGATAAATTATTGATAAATTATTGATTTTTATTTTTTTCGCTGCAAAGATAGTCATTATTTCTAATGATAACACATTGCGTAACAAATAT
>SAMEA3663112__coassemble_402_pt1 | contig 9072 bp, 8 predicted proteins | sample SAMEA3663112__metabat2_low_PE_007 | metagenome-assembled genome bin SAMEA3663112 (sample SAMEA3663112) | pig gut metagenome | biome: pig gut; feature: pig-associated habitat; material: faeces | place: Denmark | collected 2012
TTCCTCGACAGAGGATACAAATTCACCTATCACATCATCACCGAACACGTCATCAAAATTCATATCAACTTAGAGGAGCTGATAAACAATAACAACAATTTCAAAAGCCGCCTCCTCGAATGGGGACAGAAAGGCAAACACCATGTTGAATTTGTTATTGACGATGTCGCAGGCAAGGGATATAACAAAACATACAACATAAAAGTGATGATAGATGATAAGGAATATTGCACGGCATCAAACCGTTCGATAAAGAGCGCTGAGCAACTCGCGGCAGAGAAGACCCTGAAAATGATAGAGACACCTGCCGAATAGCACCCCTACTCGCCCATATCCTTGCTCAACACCCACATCTCATGCATCTCGATATCTTCCAAGATGCTGTTCAACAACTTGTTCCTGCTTAAATCTATCTGATACACAGCAATGATGTCGGGAACAGCCCGTAACCTCTCTACAAGATGCGCAAACTTCTCATTATCAAAATAGTTCCTGATAATCAGCAGATAATCTGTTGGGGGAGAGAACACCACCCATCTCGTCTCAATATTCGACAGTGCCACAAGATTGAAAGTGTTATAATCCGACTCATCATTCGAGAGATAGAAGGAATACTCCTCACCTTGCTCCGACATAATGTCGTCATATTTCAAAAAATTACAGCCAATCTGCTTATTCAGATACCATGCAACCTGATAATCAGGGAGATGCGTACACAACCCAACAATAGTAATATCATCAAAGGAGGCGACAGACAACGTATTTTTACTTTTTACCATAGAAAATGTTTTATTATTCAAAAAGGAAATAAGCAGCAATATAATAAATCATGTTGATGGACAATGACTTAAGAACAACGATGCTCAATATGCAAAAGTACAAAAAGAATGAAATGAGATGGCAGATTTTTTACGAGAAATATTAATTTAAAGAACATACATCCAAACATTGACAACTACTTTTGAGCAGGAAAAAGAATCTATTTCATTTTACTACTCTACGAAAGTATAAGTAATTTATTAGCAACCCTTAAGTTAATGTTTGACTAATTAGCGTTGTACCGGAAGGCTTTGGCATGACCCAGCCTTGGCATACATTCCAGCCCTCTCGGCAGCGGTAGTCTCTCTTGTCTGCTTCGTGTTATGGTATAACAAAACCAAGAGACCCGCCCTCGGATAGAAGCAAAGCTGAGAAAATTATCCAAGTTCTGAAAAACCGAAAGCGTCGTTTCAATGATTTGATACGACGCTTTTGTCTTATTGAATGAACTATACTCTCTGCCTTTTAGAAACGATAACCCAATCGGAACAAAAGGTAAAGTGAAGATGCGGCGCTGTCGTAGTTGTAGTAGTAGTCGTGGGAGTAGTCGTCGTAAGAATATCTTGTGCAAGGATTATTTGAAATACTACATTTGATACTAAAGAGGAACTTATTGTAAGCAAAGCCTATCTCGGGAGAGATGGTAAAGCCTATTTTGTAGTCGTACCTTCTTCTATAGCATTGGTCGGCCCAATAATGAGTCCTAGGTCCCGACAGCGGAATGTTAGGACCTAATCCTAAGTCAGCGAAAAAGCTCCAATTTTGATGATACCTATGCTCGAAGTTTATTCCCACAAGAATTGGCAGAACAGAAAGACTATTGTAATAAAAATCATTTGTTACAAACTCACTTTCGATTTCTCCCAAGAGCCTTATGTTGTACTTCTCGAAAGGTTTGTACTTGTACTTTATTCCTGCGGATAAACCAAGAAACTGGTCTTGTCCTAATCCTACTCCTGCATGAATGCTTATTTCTTGTTTTGCAATAGGGTAGTGTACCTTTTGTTTTTTTTGTTTCTCTGTTGTTACAAGCATCAATACTCCGCTCGGGTCTTCTCTTGTCATGTATTTGTTTCCTGATAAGTAACCATTTGAGCGAGTTAAATCCAATTCTTCTTGGGTTGGTAGTCTCCAAGAGTTGTATCCATATCGCTCTTGTTGGTTTATCTGTTTTATCAACCAACTTGGCTCACTGCTAAACTCACCCAAGTCTTCGGGATACAACTTCAAGAAACCTTCCAACACAACAACATCAGTTCTTTCTCTCTTGCTGTTGTCTTCTGCAATCTTTGTGGTCGTATTCTTTGGCAAGACGCTCTCTTTGCCATTGTTGTCATTGTTGTTGCCATTGGAATTTCTGTCAGAAGAGATTTGAAATTTCTCTATTTCCAATTCCAAACTATTGGACAATCTTTCGCCCAACTCTTTCATCATATCTCTGTAAGAGCCTCCTTTTGAAAACGATGTGCCATCTTTGGCAACTATCGTACCTGTTTGCACATTTACAACTCTCACATCAACATTGTATTGTTCCATTACAACATTGATGTCTCCCACGACAACCAAAGAAACATTCAACATTTCGCCCAAAGCAACCATGTCGGTATTGGTGAAGCGTGAATTTTGAAATTTTTGTTCCTGCAATATCTTATCGACACTTGTTCTTTCGACAATCTCAGCACCTTTTGGAGAAAAGTAAGTGTTGAAAATCGAAGACAATCCATCGACTTCCATTTGTGTAACACCGCTGCCGGCATTGAAATTCAGAACAGCGACTCTCTGTGCAAAGGCAGAAGTTGTAAAAACAAGCATTGCAATCAGCCAAAGCACCTTTCTTGATAGTTTTCCCGTCATATTAATGATAGTTTTTATTTTTTGATTTGTTTAGTTTTGTTTAGTTTGGTTAACTTTCTTCTTGGTTTACGGACATAATAAAGTCGTGGGACTTCATCTCTTATTGTTGTTTGAGCTCCAGAACTACCTTTTATCCAAATAAGTAAAGCCCATGATAGCATTCGCGAGCGTTTAATGCTTTCCCGTTGGATAACATATTTGATATAGGTTTCAAACAACCAAGTATAAGCAAGAACGCTTTAATATGTCTTATAAAAAATGTAAAAATTCTGTTTTTTTCTTATGTTACTTACATCTCCTTTCTTTTTGTCGGTTTTCAACTTGCGATACTAACGATGCGTTAATACTTACAAAATAACGTTTGTAGTTCCCTGAAAAAAGTAGAAACCAATCCCAATAATCGGGTGCAAATTTAGTGAAAAAATTGAACAACACCTCAACAGAGAAAAATTTTAGTTGCCTACTCCCAAAAAGCAGATGCAAAATTTGATACAGAGCTAAAAAAGTACGTATTCCGGAGCATTGTCGGCCTATAAATCCAGCCTAAAAAAACCGGAATCAAATATAAAAACGGAAAACATACAAGCCGGATGCTGAAAACCGATGGGACAAGTCGCTGCTCCGCTCAATAAGAAAACATTAAACGACAGTCCATAGATAGAAAACATTAGACTACAGTCGATAGGTAGTAAAACTAAATATCCATCGTGCATAAATGACAAAAACACCAAGAAATTATCGTTTATATCCTACAAAATGATTATCTTTGCACCAGATTTAACGTTGTTGTCATGACTAAAGATTTGATAAAGACCCTTATTGCGGAGTATCAGCAATATGTGACTGGGGTAAGGCTCATTCCCCGTCAGGTGGAGTTTATGGACGGACAGAATTATGTGTTTGTAGGGTTGAGACATGCCGGGAAATCATACCTTATGTACCAGCGGATAGCCGAATTGCTGTCGCAAGGGCATCAGCAAGATAAGGTGCTGTATTTCAATTTTGAGGACGACCGCATTGATTCGCTTGACATCACCGACCTTGAACTCATAAAGACCTGTTATGAGGAGATGTATGACCACCGACCTCTGTTTTTCCTTGACGAGGTACAACTTGTGAATGGTTGGGAGAAGTTTGCCCGTCGCTTGGCTGACCAGAAATATCAGGTCTATATTACAGGAAGTAATGCCAAGATGCTCAGCAGCGAGATTGCCACTACCCTTGGTGGCAGATATATGGTGCAGGAAGTGTTCCCCTATTCCTTTTCGGAATATATGAAGGCGCACGACATTGACCTCACGCAGAAGAATGCGGAGTTTAAGCATCGGAAGCAGATAGTACGCTTGGCGGACGAGTATTTCCGCAAGGGAGGCTTGCCCGAAACGGCTCTGATGCCAAACAGCCGCCAGTGGTTGAGCAGCCTGTTCAGCAAGATATTCTTTGGTGACTTGGTGGCACGCCATGGCATTCGCAACGACTTTGCCTTGAAAGTGCTGATACGCAAATTGGCGGAGAGCGTCAAGCAGCCTCTGTCGTATTCCCGTATGGCGAGCATTGTGTCAAGCACTGGAAAGAAGCTGAGTACCGATGCCGCCATCGACTACATCCACTATATGGAAGAATCCTGGTTGCTCCTGCCCTTTGAGAATTACGTCGGCAAACTTCAGGACAAGGAAATGAACCGTAAGTATTACTTCATTGACAATGGCTTGCTGGCCCTCTTCCTCTTGGATCCGGCAACATCTCTCTTGGAGAATATCGTTGCGGTCAACCTTAGGCGCAAGTATGGTTACGAATGCTATTTCTTCAACACTCCAAAAGTTGAGGTGGATTTCTATATTCCAGAAGAAAGTACAGCAATACAGGTTGCTTATTCCATAGCTGACCAAGACACCCGTAAACGAGAGACTGCTGCTCTTCTTGCCTTGTCTGATTATCAGGATGTGCAGCACCTACAGATTATCACTAAGGATGAAGAGGAAACTTTTGAAGAAAAAGGAAAGGTTATCTCCGTCATACCGTTATGGAAATGGTTGGTGAAGATGTGGTAATTTGCCGACAGATATGATAGCGACTGTCAGGAAATGCTGAATTTTTCTTAACAAATTGATTACTAATGTATTAAAATCCTTTCTTCGTCAAAGAAACAATAATTCCACTAACTGACCGTGGCAGGCTGAATTTGGAGGAATTGTAAAAAACATTGCGATGGCAAAAGTACTAAATATCGTTGAAATAGCACCAAATCTTGGGTCCACTCCCAACAAGCAGATGCAAAATTTGATACAGAGCTAAGAAAGCCGCAATCAGACAAGATTAGAATTATAATAACGTTCGTCGCCTGTCACTTCTGTGCCGAGCCAAGAGGGGGTAGGGAAGATGGTATCCGGAGAAGGAAGCTCTATCTCTGCAACGGTGAGACCGGCGTTTTTTCCATGAAACTCATCAACCTCGAAAACGAGTGAAGAGCCGACAACAGGTACAAAATAACGCGTCTTCTCCACAATACGCCCGCCACAAAGCTTCAGCAGCTCGCGTGCATCATCGGGCGTCACCTCCTTTTCCCACTCAAAACGCATCACACCGGTGGAGTCGTTCTTACCCTTTATCGTTATAAAAGCCTTATTATCAATCATTCTGACTCTGACAGTGCTGTTCACATCGGTACATAGATAACCTTGGATAACATCTGACGAGTGCGATGCCTCATCTTTATAAGAGTCATCGATGACAAGGAATTTTCTTTCTATCTCTATCATGTTGTTAAGGATTTTATTTTCTCGGAGACAAGGCGGAAAGCCGTCTCGGGGTCGTCAAAATCAAGGCAGAGCGATTCCATAGGGCATAAGCCGTCGCCCGACCTGTTAGAGATGCGCTCAACCAAGTCGCCGTGATGACAAACGATGTCGTATCTCTGAAAAACGCGCAAGGCGGGTTCGGAGACCACTGCGCCAAACACCTCTCTAACGCCGCCTTTCACCATCAGCAGGGCTGCCGCCTTCCCAATCACCTTATCAGCGAGACGAGCGCCTTGCAGCATATCAGGTTCGGAGGCAAGAAGCGAAAGCAGAGGTTTCACGCCTCTCTCATGTGAGAAGAAGAGCCTGTCGTTCTTTTTGACGACTAAGGAGTAGGAGCCGGAAGAGAGAAGTCCTTTTAGTTCATCAATGACGTTCATGGTATTAAGCAGGAGGAAAACCGGTGAGGGTGTACGAGAATCATTATTTTGGCCCCCCCTCAAGGTGATTATTTCATGTATTTGAGGAAGAGGAATCCACCGAGCCACTGTATCAGCATTCCGGGCACGCCAAGGCGGAAGTCAACGGCGGCGGCATAGAGCGAGCCAGTCATAATCCATTCAACCAAGGAGCCGAAGAGCTGGTAGGATAAGATGACGACGAGGACGGACCAGAGAGACACCTTATTAGATTTCTCCGCCACCCATGAGGCTGCAATGGCGAGGAACACCGATTTTATCATGATGCTCGGCACCACGGCGGCGGCAGGCATTCCGAAAAGAATGCTGTTGACAGCAGGGGAGAGCACAGCCGTCATAACACCCACCTTCATACCGTATTTATACGAAGCTATGAGGGTGAAGAAATATATTGGCAGGAAGATATGCCCGCCGTTAGGGATGAGGTGGCATAGCTGAGGGAAGAAGATATTACCGGCGACGAACAAGGTCACAAACAGATACGTCTTCAGCTGGTCGAAGTCGAGGTTGTAGATTTTAATTTCTTTGTCCATATCACAAAAGTTAACACATTAAGAGGCATCATTTCGATTTAGCCCAAGTATCTTTCAGGCCGACAGTCTTGTTAAACACGAGGTGTTCTGGGGTGCTATCCTTATCGATGGTGAAGTAACCCAGCCTTTGGAATTGGAAATGGTCGAGAGGTTTAGCGTTGGCGAGGAAGGTCTCCACATAGCATTCCTGTCTAATCTCCAATGAGTTAGGGTTCATCATCTTACGCATAGCCTCGATAGGGCTATTTCCTTCGTTCTGCAGGCGTGCGAGTTCATCGCGAGGGTTCTCCACGGTCCAGAGGCGGTCGTAGAGGCGCACTTCCGATTTGATGCAATGAGCTTGGCTGACCCAGTGGATAGTGCCTTTAACTTTACGGTTAGCGTCTGGCATGCCGCTGCGGGTGAGAGGGTCGTATTCGGCATACACCTCGGTGACGACGCCGTTCTCGTCTTTTTTGCATCCGGTACATTTCACAATATAAGCGTTTTTAAGGCGCACCTCTTTACCGGGCGACAGCCTGAAATATTTGCTTGGGGCGTCTTCCATAAAGTCCTCGCGTTCAATCCATAGTTCGCGGCTGAAGGTGATGTTATGGCTGCCTGCCGAGGCGTCTTCCGGGTTGTTGATGGCTTCAAGTTCCTCGGTCTTGCCTTCTGGATAATTGGTGATGACGAGTTTCACAGGGTTGATAACGGCTGACACACGGGTGGCGCGGGCGTTAAGGTCTTCACGCACAGAGCTTTCGAGCAAGGCGAAGTCGTTAAGTGCGTCGTAAGTGGTATATCCGATTTTGTCGATAAACAGATGTATTGACTCCGGGGTATAGCCACGGCGGCGGAAGCCGCAGATAGTAGGCATGCGCGGGTCGTCCCAGCCGTTCACCACACCTTCTTTCACCAAGATAAGAAGGTTTCGTTTACTCATCAAGGTATAGTTAAGGTTGAGCTTGTTGAACTCTGTCTGGCGCGGGCGGTGGTCGTCGAGGTCCTTGCCTTCCTTCACCTCATCGATGAAATAATCGTACAAAGGACGGTGGACGACGAACTCAAGGGTGCATAACGAGTGAGTGACTCCCTCGAAATAGTCGCTCTGCCCATGGGCGAAGTCATACATAGGATAGGCGTTCCATTTTGTGCCAGTGCGGTGGTGCGGCGTCTTGACGACACGATAGATGATAGGGTCGCGGAAGTGCATGTTAGGGTTCGCCATATCAATCTTGGCGCGAAGCACCATACGTCCCTCCTCAATCTCACCGGCGTTCATCTTGTTAAACAACTCAAGAGACTCCTCAACAGGACGGTTACGATACGGACTGTCAACGCCCGGCTGCGTAGGAGTGCCCTTCTGCGCAGCTATCTCCTCCGAGCTCTGCTCATCGATATATGCCTTACCCTCTTTAATCAGTCGGATAGCGAAATCCCAAAGCTGCTGGAAGTAGTCAGAGGCATAATACTCATTACCCCACTGATAGCCAAGCCATTGGATGTCCTCCTTTATGGCATCCACGTATTCCATATTCTCTTTTGTAGGGTTAGTGTCATCGAAACGAAGGTTACAAACCCCTCCATATTGCTGGGCTATCCCGAAATCAAGACAGATGGCTTTCGCATGTCCAATATGCAGATAACCATTAGGTTCCGGAGGGAATCGTGTCTGTACACGACCATCGTTCTTTCCGTTTCTTAAATCTTCCTCAACTTTCGCCTCAATAAAATTTAGCGACTTCTTTTCTTCTTTTTCAGCTTCTTCGAGATTCATGATAATCAATTTTGAGTTATATTTCGCTGCTTGCATTTCTTTTGACGCAAAAATAATAAAATATGGAAATTTATAAGCATTTTTTTCAAATTTTTGTAACTTTGCCTGCTAAAATACATTTTTATATGAAAAAAACACTCTTATCCTTAATTACTATACTGATTATCAGTCTGTTAACAACAAAAGCCGCTCCTATAAAAAACCTTGAGCGAGTTATGATTCAGCCTAATGGCGACACTTTGCGTTGTTTTGTCTCAGGCGATGAGTTCTACAACAGGTTACATGACGCTAACGGTTACACCATAATCCAAGACGATGCCGGGTATTATGTGTATGCCACGAGAGATGGTGCTGGCAATATCATAGCCACGCGACACATTGCAGGCAGCATTGACCCGGCGAGTGTGGGGCTTGAGCCTAACGTCATGATAACAAGAGAAGAATACCTTAAAAAAAGGAAGGCGACGCGATTTGACGAGTTGTTGAAGCAGAGCGAGAGGAAAGGCGACAACATCAACAAGGGGCCTTTCTCCAACATCAACATCTACATACGTTTTGCGGGCGACGCCGAGATAAAAACACCTTCATACGCCGTCGATTCAATGTTCAACGGGAAAGAAGACGACGACATGTCGCTGTACAATTTTTTCGAGCAGTTCTCCTACAACCAGATCTTCATGAACACCTATCATTTTCCATATTTTGAAGGCGATGTCGTTGCTTCATACGAGGACATTCATCCGAGGAATTACTATATGCCGTATAACCCCACCACCAACCCTGAAGGCTATCAGGACTGGGAAAGGGCGGAAAGAGAGTTCAACCTTCTGCAGCGCGCTGTAGAGTATGTGCTTCCGATGATACCCGACACCCTTAACGTGGATTGCAAC
>SAMEA3663112__coassemble_414_pt1 | contig 8995 bp, 10 predicted proteins | sample SAMEA3663112__metabat2_low_PE_007 | metagenome-assembled genome bin SAMEA3663112 (sample SAMEA3663112) | pig gut metagenome | biome: pig gut; feature: pig-associated habitat; material: faeces | place: Denmark | collected 2012
ACGCCTTTTTCCCTTACACGCAACACTTTTTTAATATTTTTTTTATTTTTTTTATTTTTTATTGAAATTCAATCAAATATATTGTTTCAATTCTATGTTAGGTGGGGGAGAAGTGGCCGTTTTTTATGTTTTTGCTCTTATTTTTCGCTCTAAATTTTCAAAAAAAACGCTATTCAGATGTAAAATAGATGTTTTTCTCGTCGATTTCAAAGCAAATTAATCTCATATTGATGAAGTTTGTGACTATTTTTTCCGTTATTTTCTTTTTTAATCCTGAAAGCTCTATTAGTTGTTCAAGGCTTATTTTTGAATTTTCGTTGATAATCCTTAGGAGCAGCATTTCTTCGTTGTTCAGGGATAGCCGAATTTCCTTTTTGTCGTTTTCGTGTCGCCAAATATCAAGGAGCATTCTGTTTGCAACAATATTTTTGTCCTTCACCCGTATGTACACCTTATATATATTATTATGGTCTGGAGCCTTGTGTTTGAAGTGGCTGCTTTTGGGGATGATTATCTCGAGGACTTTTTTACCGTTTATTACCCATTCATTGGCTTTGAATTTTACTTCAGGCTTGCAGTACATTTTTGCCGCAGTCTGAATCATGTGTTTTTCTTCCTCGGTCCTGATTCCGGAAATGGCACCGTTGTCTTTTACACCTATTAATAAACGTCCTCCGTCGGTGTTGGCAAATGCGGCGAGGGAACGGGCTATTTTCTTGCAGTCTGAGACCTCGAATTTAAAATCAAGCATCTGGTGCTCGCCTTCGGCTATCAGTTTCTGTATGTGGTCAGGCATTATTATTTCTTTTTTGCAAAAATAGTGATAATACTTGTTCGGCGAATTGTCTGCTCCGATTATTTTATTTGTTCCCGTCGTTGGTTGGGGTGGGGCGTATTGGGGGGCGTTTTAGGCGATTTAAGAAGACTTGATTTTTATGGCAGATAATGCCCGTATTCAGGAGAGAAGTCTTGTTAGAAACAAAATTCACAAAAAATATTCACAATTTAGAATTGTAAACTTTAACTTTACAAAAATACTACATAATTTACAAAGTATTAAAAACCAACAAAATAAACATCTGTAAACTACTTTATTACAAATGTAAAGCAATGTGTTTATTTTACAAATGTGCAAAATACAAATTTATACCATAATTTATTACAAATATTTAAAAATCAATTAAAAATAATGAAAATGTTAAATCTTTACTTTAAAAATAGAATGATTTGTAAAGGGAATGTGTGTCTGTTGTTAATTTTGTTATAATTTATTGATACATAAAGATATAACCTAACATTTTTAGATATTTGTTAAATGTTTTGTTTGTTATTTCGATTTTTACAAAAATAAAATGCCTTTGTTTTACTTTTGTATTGATTTTATTTTTACTTTTGTAACGTTAAAGAATGTTAAAATAAAAAAAATTGAGGTGTCATGGATGAAATAAAATCGCGTCTCGCACATATTCTACGTTCAAAGAATCTGACTTCTTCTCAGTTTGCAGAGATGGTCGGTATTGGTCCGTCTAATGTTTCTCATCTGTTAAGTGGCAGGAATAAGCCGAGTTTTGATTTTATCATTAAGTTAAAAGAGGTGTTTCCTGAGTATAATCTTGACTGGATTATGCTTGGTAAAAAGCCTATTACGATTAATGACCCTTCGCCTTCTTTTGCGGAAACTATGAAGACTGAGCCTGAACAGGATGAACTCTCTGTTTTTCCCAATGATGACTCTCAATCCCAAACAAATTACTCCCTTTTTGATAATGTAACGGAAGATGTTCAAAATCAACCTTTTACAATAGAAAAACCTAAAATTAAGAAAATCATCTTTGTTTATGATGACGACACATTTGAGGAGATAATTCGTAGGTGATAATTATTCTATACCTTATTAATATTGTTGCCTGTTTGTGAAAATTATCACAATTTTTATTATCTTTGTAAAATGTTTTTGGGTAAAGCTAATATGAATAAAGAATTGTTTTTCAATAAATTACGTGAAATACTCTCAAATGTTAGGCGCGTTGTTATCGTCTCTCATGTCAATCCAGATGGCGATGCCGTCGGCTCGTCTCTTGCTTTCTATTTTTTCCTCATGAAACTGGGGATTGACGCGAAGGTGATTCTTCCTAACGATTTCCCGTCCTTCCTTTCTTGGATTCCTGGCGCAGATGATATCCTTTTGTTCGATAAGAACACTGAAACATGTGTTCAGTATATTGAAAATGCTGATTTGATTTGCTATCTTGATTTTAATTCGCCATCTCGTACAGGTCTGATGCATAACGATTTACAACACTTTTCAAATATTCCGAAGATTCTCATCGACCACCATAGGGAGGCTGATTTGTCACAGTTTGTTGCGTCTCTTTCTGAAATTGAGACTTCAAGCACTTCCGAACTTGTGGCTGAAATTGTAATGAACTTCGGATTTGAAGACTATTTAGATGATGTCATAGCTACTTGTATTCTCGTTGGTATAATGACTGATACTGGCTGTTTCTCCCATTCTATTTATGGCAATAATACTTTCGATATCTGTAGCAAACTTGTTTCAAATAATGTTGATTATCCATTGATTCACAATAAGATATATAATACTTTCTCTGAGAATAAGCTGCGTCTGCTCGGCTATTGCTTAAATAAGATGACTGTACTCGATGAATATCATGCCGCCATTATCTCGTTAAGTAAGCAGGAACTGGAAATGTTTGATTATCACGTCGGCGATACTGAAGGCGTTGTGAATTATCCCCTTATGATTGACGGAATAAATATGTCGGTGCTTCTTACTGAGCGTCAAGACGTTATCAGGCTTTCTTTTAGGTCGAAAGGCTCTCTGTCAGTCCATGATTTAGCTAAGGCTCATTTTAACGGAGGTGGACACACTAATGCTGCCGGCGGTACTCTTTACTGTTCACTTAATGAAGCCGTGGATTTCTTAATCTCTATTTTACCCCAATATAAGAATATGCTCGGATTATGAAGTGCTGTTTGAAGATAACTTGCTTATTATCAATTTGTTTCGTGCTCCTTGTGTCAACCTCCTGCAGCTTTGAAACCGCAGCTACACATCGTAATGACGCAAATATTGAGTTTCTTAATTATTTGTCGGATAATAATATTGAGGAAACACCTACAGAGTCGGGACTTGTGTTTATTAACATTCTTGAGGGAAGTGGTGATTCACCTGTTGCTGGCTCGAAGGTGGCTGTTAATTATACGGGTTATCTCCTTGATGGCCAAAAGTTTGACTCTTCTTTTGATAGGAATGCCCCAATGGTGTTTACTGTCGGCTCTGGTATGGTTATTAAGGGTTTAGATGAAGCTGTTATGTTGATGAAAAGAGGTGGGAAGGCAAAGGTTGTTATTCCTTATTATCTTGCATACGGAGACTCTGGCTATGGCCCGATTCCTTCCTATACTAATCTGGTCTTTTATTTGGAACTTGTTGATTTTAAATAGATTATAATAATGAAGGTGTTATACTCCTATTTGTTTTGCCTCTTGTTTGTATTATCTTGTTGCCTCACATCTTGTGTTGATAATCATTCGTTTGACGAAAAAACTTCGGTTGATTATGATAGTATGAAGGAGAACGTGGAGAAGGCTAACCGTTATTTGGTTCGTGAGGAAAGAGAAATGATAAATGATTATATCTCTCGCCAGGGATTGACAATGACGGAGACTGGTACGGGATTGAGGTATCATATTGTAAAACAAGGAGATACAGCATTGATTAAGACGAAGGACATTGTATCAATGGAATATGAGGTCAGGCTTTTAGATGGTGAAGTAATATATTCTTCAAAAGAATTTGGTCCAAAGGTGTTCGTTGTAGGTCGTGGTGGCGTTGAGAGCGGTCTGGAAGAGGCTCTGCTTCACTTGCATAAGGGTGATGTGGCTGAAATTATTCTCCCTTCTCATCTCGCATTCGGCCTGCTTGGCGATGGTGATAGGATTCCCCCTAAATCGGCTCTTGTTTATAAAGTTAAAATTAATTAATAACTAATTACTAATATGAGAAAGAATTTCTTTTTATTGAGTGCATTGTTTTTAATGCTTTCAGTGTTAACGGGTTGCAGTAATGCTCCTAAGGGTTATCAGGCTACAGATAACGGACTCTATTATCGTTTGTTTACTAATAATGGCGGCGAAAATCCCCAGATTGGTGACCTTCTTGAATTAACAATGTCTTGTTCGGTGAACGACACTGTTGTTATTCTTCCTTTGACAAAAAACATCATTCCTATGACAGAACCTTCCTTCTGGTCTGATTTCGTCGAGGGATTCTCAATGATGCATAAGGGTGATTCAGCTTCTTTTATTGTTGATATTGACTCTTCTTTTGTTAACTTGTTTGGATACAATACTTTACCACCTCAATTCAGTAGTACCGACATTATGCGTTTTGAAATCAGGCTCGATGATTTCTATCCTGAAAGCGAATTTAGGTTTAGGATGATTGAGAATATTAAGAAAAATTATCCTGCGGAGACGGAGAAGGCTGCCTCAGAACTGAATGCCTATTTGGAGAAGAATGGTGTTGTGGCTCAGCCTACTTCTACGGGACTTTATTACGTTAAAACTCAAGATGGAACAGGAGAGAAGCCTTCAAAGGGTTCAACAGTCAAGGCGCATTATACGGGTTATTTACTCGATGGTACAGTTTTCGATACTTCTATCGAACGCGGCGAACCAATAGAGTTTGTTCTTGGTGTCGGACAGGTCATTCCCGGTTGGGACGAAGGTATTGCCCTGATGTCGAAAGGTGAGAAGGCTGTCCTTTATATTCCTTATTATCTCGCTTATGGTGATAGGGACCTCGGCGTTATTCCTCCTTTCTCTAATCTTGTTTTTGAAGTGGAACTAATTGATTTTAAATAGTATATGAAACACCTGCCATCATATCTTTTTCTTCTTTTATTTGCATTATTAACATCTTGTGCTAATAATTATAAAGGTTTCGACAAGATGGAAAATGGTGCTTTTATGAAGTTCCATGTTTTAAATGAAGATGGACAGATGCCCCAAATAGGCGATGTCGTTCTCGTGAAAATAATGCAGAGCATCGGTGATTCTGTGATTTTTCATAGTGATTATGAGCCAGATGGTCTTGTTGACTTTGATGTTACAGAGCCTATTTTTATTGGAGATATGATGGCTGGTGTCTTGAACATGCATCTTGACGATTCGGCCACTATTGTGTTCCCTATCGATTCTCTTTGTATTAAAACATTAGAAATGAATGAAATACCGGATTATCTTACTCATGAAGAACCGGTGTATATTGATTTGAAGATTGTCGGGATAATAACTGCTGCGGAGTTGGAGGATAATCGTAAACAAGAATTGAATAGGTTAAGGCAGAATGATGAAGACCGTCTGTCGATATATTATTCTGATGTTAATAATGTTATTACGAATGATGGTCTGATTATTCTTGGAGTGAAAGGGAAGGGTCGTGGTCCCAAATATGGTGAGATACTCAGGTCGAGCTTCAGCTTGGTTACATTAGAAGGTGACACCATCTTCTATTTTGATGATAATAATCCTGTTGATATTATTTGCGGCGATGATTATCTTGGTGTTGGTTTTGATGAGGCGATGAGAAATGTCCCTGAAGGAGGTGAGGGTAGTTTTGTTATACCGTCGTCTCTTGCTTTCGACAGCATCGGTTTCTCTGATTTCGTTAAGCCGTATTCTTCTTTTATTCTAAAGGTAAAAAATGTTGATATTATGTCGGTTACGGAATATGAGCAGGAAGAGAAGATGAAGAAGGCTGCAAAAAGAGAGGCTGATTTGAGGCGGAAGAATGAAGAGTCTGAGCTTATTGACCGTTTTGTAAAAGAACATAATATTACGGTTGAGCCAAGTGCTACAGGAGTGTATTTCCTTGAAATAGAAAAAGGTACGGGTCATGTCGTCAAGGTAGGTGACGTGGTGTCAATCCATTATAATCTGTATAATCTTGATGACAAGTTGATAGAGACAAGTTTCGGTAATGAACCTCTACAGTTTATTGCTGGTGCGAACGATATGGTGCCGGGCATTGAAGAGGCGGTATGGAAGATGAATGTCGGAGGCAAGGCAACAATAATCCTTCCATCAAAGATGGCTTTCGACTCTATTGCCATTAGCGATGACATTCCTGCTTACTCTCCAGTTGTTTTTGATATCTTACTTGTTGATAGTCAGCATCTTCAATAGGTTCGTAGAAGTCGCTCTTGTCGGCATGATATGTGTCTATTGCAGCGATTATTGCCAAACAGCTCCAGACGGGAATAGCCAATTTGTCGGTGTCAAGGAAATTGTTCAGTATGCCATGGACAAAATAACCGATGAGTGATAGGGTCGCGCTTAGAACCAAGATACGCGACTCTTTATTTTTTGCCCGTCGATATGTAGTTAAGCCGCAATAGATGAAGACAATTACTAATAATACTACATTCAGAGAGCCAAAGACACCCATTTCAGCTAATGCACCAATGTATTCACTGTGTGCGTTTCCCATATCTCCTGAGTTTGTACTGATAATAGTCTTGTTTTTTGATTCTTGGAAAGGAGCATATACAAATTGGTAAGTTCCTGGTCCCCAGCCGGTTATCGGTCTCTCTTTGAACATTCTGATTGCAGAGTTCCAACGGCTTATTCTCTCTAAGTTTGATGCGTCGGTAGAGATATTGGTAATTGACCTGATATTTTCAACAATATTACCAGAGGCATCTTGGTCATTTCTTTCGAGCACATCGAAAATCTGTTGTTTGAAAGTGAAAAACAATCCGATGAGAATAACGGCGATCGTTGCAATATACTTGAACTTTATCCTAAGGAGCACGCAAACTAACACACCTATTGCTGCAATAATGCTTACCCATGACGCCCTGCAGAAAGAAAGAATCAGGGCTGTGGTGAGCAGGCAAAGCACAATGACGACGCCGATTCTTTTTTTCGTACTCATTTTTGGCATGAACAAGTAGCCGGCGCATAATGTCAGGTACATCGCTACCGCAGCGCCGTATGCTGTGTGGTCGTTATAAAATGGTGTCATCACCCAGTGCGCTGATTTTCCGCTGAAACCGTTAAGTGCATGATTTGTAATGGTGTATAATACAACAATGACTAATCCTGTCATATATAGCCAAACGAACCTATTTATATTCTTTGGATTTTTGAACAATAAGCAGCACATGAAATAGGCAGGGACGATGAACCAGAGCCTTGATATTACGTATTTTATTGAAACCAAAGGTATCTCACTTGTTATTGTGGTGAAAATCATCCAAATAAACATAAGGTAGATAACAATGGAGATAGGATGTCTTGATGTCCTCTTGTCAATATTTTTCTCGCATAATAGTTTTGCAATGAATAATACTAACAATCCCGCCAACATTGGTTCGGAAGGCAGTGATAACGCTAATCGTTCGTCAAGTGATTGAAGATTTACAGATAATGGTGTCACTAATGCTGTGAGTAACAACACTTTGTCGAGAGAGAAGATGTATAACAGCAGTACTCCAATAACTATTGGCACCGCAAAAGCGAGGTAAGTGTCTTTTTTTATTAGGAAAAACAGACCTATCGCCACAAATATTGCAACGATTAGATACAATGCTGCCGTTTTCTTTGTATTTGATAACATCTTCTATTAATTCGTTCTTTTGCGTTCTATAATAATGATAGTGATGAATGTCATGAGGAAAGCGGCGAGCGAGCAAATTGCTACGACAACCCATCTGACAGGGAAAGTCTTCTTGTCAGCGACAAAAGGCTCCGAGATAACATTTGAGAAAGTCATGTTTGCATTAAGGAATCGTAGTTCCTGCTCATAGTCTAACTTAACGAGGCTGTAGTTAATGCTTTCTGTTTCAATAAGTGCGACGAGAGAGAAAATCTCTGCGCTGTTGTTGTCGAGGTTTTTCTTTGTGTCTTTTATGTTGCTTGAGCGCACTCCCGCAGTGCTTGTGCCGTTAAGGTAGCCTTTTGATACCTGTCTCGATTCGCTGATGAAGTCAACTGATTCTCCATTGCCTGAAATCTCGTTGAGCCTTGTCTTTAGCGAGTCGATAAAGTGTTGTTTGTCTTCGAGTTGATTTCTGAACATATCGACGGTCTCGGCTCTTTTTATCTTATGAAGTGTGCCTACTTTATAGTCGTACAGTCTGATGATTTCGTTCACCATTGCGCACGCTATCTCAGGGTCTTTGTCTAAAACCTTAATATGCACTGCATCGTAAGGCGTTCTTGAGATACTTACGTTGTCGCGGTACTCTCCAATAAGAGCTGTTTTCCAATATTTATAGCCTTTGTCAATCTTATAATGCTTAATCAAGTCGAATTTTTCGACAACTGAATCCATAATCTCCTGTGATTGCATGATTTGCAGCATCTGTTCTGTGAAAGTCTCATCAGAATAAGCAGCGACGTTACTTGGATACAGTATTGCCTCCGATTTGTAAAGAGGGGTGATGAATGTTGGACCAGAGAAAACAGCACCTAATATCGCAGCCGCAACTGTAATAATTACAAAGTGCCATTTCCATTTTGAAACTAAACCAAAAAGTGATGTGTTGTCAAAATAATTATTCATTTTGTTTGTATTTAATATTTCCAAAAAATTCTGCTATCGAAAGGACTATTATTATCGTTATTAATGTCGCGACAAAAGTGCCGAGTGTTATTGCCCACCTGATTGGATATACCGGCTTGTCGCTGATGTGCGCTTTTGTAATGATGAACTTGTGGGGAATAGTGTAAGTGGCGTTAATCCTTATATCTTCATATTTGACTTTCAATTCTTTAAGGAATTTTTTTTGCTCATTGATTTCAAAAGACAAGTCTATTTGGCTTTTGGATCCGTTAGTTAATGAGTCTTCTAATTCTTTCAGCCTTAATTTTGCAGAGTTATATTCAGCGTCAATTATCTCAAATGCCTTTTGAGCAATCTCTTTCTGCATCTCATTCATCGTCTCGTCAAACATCTCGGCCA
>SAMEA3663112__coassemble_418_pt1 | contig 8976 bp, 8 predicted proteins | sample SAMEA3663112__metabat2_low_PE_007 | metagenome-assembled genome bin SAMEA3663112 (sample SAMEA3663112) | pig gut metagenome | biome: pig gut; feature: pig-associated habitat; material: faeces | place: Denmark | collected 2012
CTCGTTGCCCATATCCCGCAGCATATTCTGTCGAAGGCACATCACTGGCTCATTCTCCATGGAAGGTACGTCTGCATGGCACGCAAGCCCAAATGTGAGAAGTGCGGGATATGCGATTTTTGTGATTTTTTTAAAAAAAACATTTTTGATTTGACAATTCACAAGAAATAATTATCTTTGTGAGCCTGCATTTTGATTAGAAACTCGTCAAAATCTGATGCGGGGTTTATGAAACTTTTTTTATTAATCTATTGATTAAAAACTATTTATTATGGCAAATAAGAATATTGAGGAAGATGTCGAAAAAGTACGACAAGAGAAGTTGAAGGCTTTAGAAGCCACATTGGGAAATATAGAGAAGTCCTTTGGTAAGGGAAGTATCATGCGCCTTGGGGACAATAAGTCGGAGAAGATAGACAGCATCTCGACCGGTTCTATTAGTCTTGACTATGCTTTGGGTGTGGGAGGACTTCCGAAGGGAAGGATAATAGAGATTTTCGGTCCTGAGAGCTCTGGAAAGACGACGCTCGCCCTACATGTGATAGCGGAGGCTCAGAAACAAGGGGGCATAGGCGCATTTATCGATGCCGAACACGCTTTCGACCGTTTTTATGCGAAGAAACTTGGGGTTGATATTGATAACCTCCTTGTGTCACAGCCGGATAACGGCGAACAGGCACTTGAGATAGCGGAAAACCTCATACGGTCGGGAGCTATCGATGTCATAGTCATAGACTCTGTCGCCGCCCTCACGCCGAAGAGCGAATTAGAAGGCGAGATGGGTGACAGCAAGATGGGACTGCAGGCGCGCCTTATGTCGCAGGCGATGCGTAAGCTTACCGCAACAATCAGCAAGACATCAACGGTGTGTATCTTCATCAACCAGCTGCGTGAGAAGATAGGCGTGATGTTCGGTAACCCGGAGACAACCACAGGCGGCAACGCATTGAAGTTCTATAGCTCCGTACGCCTCGATATCCGTAAGGTCAGCCAGATAAAGGACGGGGAGGACATCAAAGGTAACCGCGTGAAAGTCAAAGTGGTGAAGAACAAGGTCGCTCCACCGTTCAAAAAGGCGGAGTTCGATATCCTCTATGGAGAAGGTATCTCCAGAATAGGCGAGATCATCGACCTTGGCGTCGAACTTAACGTGATAAAGAAAAGCGGCTCGTGGTTCAGCTATAACGATACCAAACTCGGACAGGGTAGGGACGCACTGAAACGCCTCCTTGACGAGAACCCTGAACTTTGCGAGGAGTTGACAAATAAAATTGTTGAAGGCCTGAAAGATACTGACGCCGATTTATAATATTAATAATGTATAGTATAGCGATGGATAAGCTGCTGTTAGTTTTGACTTGCTTGTTGTTGCTCGCAGGCTGTGGCGATAACAAAGCAAATGACTCTAAGAAAGAAGGTACAAAGACATCACAACAGATGGAGACGCCTTCCCAAGATTCGCCTCTGGCTCAGGTTAACAAAGCTATTGAGTCTGACTCACTTAACGCCGAGGCGTATATTCAAAGGGCAAGGATGTACCTGTTGGACCAGAAGGTTGGAAATGCGATAAAGGATATTAACAGCGCATTGTCAATTGATGGGAAAAACATTGACGCTCTTCTCGTTCTCGCCGACATCTACTATGCCCTCGGTGATGAGAATAACATCATGATGACGTTGAACAAGGCAACAGAGATCGCGCCAATGGATTACCGCCCGATAATAAAACTCTCCGAACTGAGCTTCCTTCAGGGAAATACTAATATGGCGAACGCTTATCTTGATAAGGCATTGGAAATTAACAAGATGAACCCGCAGGCCTATTATATGCGCGGTATTATCTGTCTCTCAAAAAACGATACGGTTCAGGCATTGAAGAACTTTATGAAATCTCGTAATCAAGACGATTCTTTCTTTGAACCGGTTTTGCAGATAGCCGACATCTACTCTGCCCAGCATGACGCATTGGCGAAAGATTATTATGAGCTTGCATTATCTTTGGAGCCAGATAATATTGGCGTGTATTACGAGTATGCGATGTTCCTTCAAGATAACGGGTTTCCGGAAAAAGCTATCGAGATTTATGATTATCTTGCTACTAAACTGCCTGATAGTTATGATGTTAATTACAATAAAGGCTATGTCTATCTTGTCTATCTGCTCGACTTTGACAAGGCGATAGAGTATTTTGACAAGGCTCTTGAAATCAATCCGTCATCTGCCGACGCAATGTTGAACAAAGGCGTCGCCTTTGAACAGAAAGGAAACTTCAAAGAGGCAAAACAGCAGTACCTTCAGATACTAAAAGCAAACCCTAACTACCAACTCGCATTAGAGGCAATAAAAAGAATAGGTGATTAACGCCTATTCTTTTTACCTTCTCTTTTCGTTTTCCCTATCATATAGCAACACTTACGTGCGATTGTCTGATAGTTGGGTTGTTGTCTTTATAATACCTGTTCGCATATAGAGTATTTCGGATAATAGCCCCAATTATGATGCGATGATTATCCTTCAGACTCGTTTTATGGTCTTTGAGCAGGATGTTAACAGTTCTTGCGAAAGCCGCAATTATGTTATCTTTTAATATTTACAACTTCAATAAGGGATTCCTAATGTCGGAATTATGAGTTTTTATGTGTATTAGTTTATTTACCATGCAAAGATACACAGATTAGTTAAATCCCGCATTTTATCTTCAGTTATTATAATTGCCATCATCTCCTAATGCCATGGAAGCCCAGTAATGACCTGTCCCGAACATTCATTGCTGCCCGTCATTAGTGTATAAGGAAGTCCGGAATCTCCTCCTTTCCCTTGGCGCACACGAAAGTTATACGGGCTCTATATCATAGCCTAACTTTTTTGATAACCTAACAATCTCATTAAAGTCAATCGGACAGCCCTCTCCAACCTGTGTCGTCACATAGAATGTCACACCGTCACTGCTTACCAAGGGGCTGCCAATATGCCATCTTTTTGATGCATTTCTATCAGAAGAAAGCCTTTCCTTATTCCCCACTTCTACTTCTGATTTCACATAGTTTGGAATATGCCCGTTGAATATCAAAACGATATTATTGTAAGTGGTAAAAGGATGATCTTTCAGATATTCCTTCACCAATTCTAAAGCACAGCCGTTTTTAAAATATGCACCTCTACCATTAACCGAATATTTCTTTCTTCTATAGGAAGAGCCATATTCATTCTTGACAGTCGTTACAGCAGATTCTTGGTAATATGTTTTAATGGGTTTGTCTATCGGAATATTATCGTTTTTCCGTCTAATTGCAATTTCTATTTCATCTAAGATGGTATTAACATCATCATCGGTGTAGCCTTTTGAGACAAAATGAGATTTCAGCAATGATTTGCATAGTCTTTCCCCGTCATCAGAAGTCAACTGCTGAATCTCAAGCTTCATCTGCTTCTTCTTCTCAATCTCTTGTATTATATTGTTACAATAGTCAGCAAGTTTGTTCTTGTCAAAATCGACGAAGTTGAAAAGGTTGACAAATGCAGAACCGTATTGATTTTCTTCATTATTATCCAATGTGAATATTAGCAGCGGCAACTCGACATCAGTAGGAACATCGTAATACAACTGTATTTCCTCTCCAATATATAGGCCAAAATCCACTTTCTTTTGGCGCATATAGGAGAACAGCTGTTCTTTGTTTCTTTCAGTCTGGATATTATTAGGTTTTTTAGCTTCAATCACAACCTGCGGTATTTCGTCTTTATATAAAACAAAGTCAGGACGAATGGTGTTGGTCGAACCAATGTGGATTCTCTCTTCCGCTACAATGCAGTTTTGCCATCGCAAGTAATGGCGGAATATTGAAAAAATACAATTCTGGAAGTCCTGCTCCAAAATCTGTTTGTTTTTACAGTCTAAAAAGTCTTGGTAGATGTCGCTCCATAAAAAGTCCATATTGAAATAATGTTGAAATATGTATTAATATCACAAAAACTCAGATTATGTTATTGAAAACATTCTATTTGGTTGTTCCGGCATTTTATCAGCCTAATTCAATCATTTTGGCTTTTTAATTACTTGCCTAATGGAAATTAAAGTGGCCAGAATCGACCACTCTAATATCATGGTTATGAGTCATTTCATTTTTGTCGAGAAAAACTGTTGAGTAACGAGGGCGCGGCAAATCATTTGAGGTGCCGCTGCTCATCATTCGCCACTTGTCTCCTTTGGGGTTGTAAGAGATTTGGCTAACAATCCGAGGTCCTCGTCAAGTTCTTTGGTAACATATTCTATCTCGTTGACGTTGTTGATGCGTTCGTTCATGGTGAAGTAGAACTTGATTTTAGGCTCTGTGCCTGAAGGTCTTACGCTTATCTTTATCTCGTCTTCGGTGATGAACTGCAGCACATCAGACTTTGGAAGGTTTATCTTTGTCTCTATGCCGAATGTGAGCTCTTTGCAGATGCCCGTCTTATAGTCTTTAATCTCGGTGACTCTGGAGCTTAGCAGGCTTTTCGGAGGGTTCTGTCTGAAATTGAGCATCATCGCCTTTATCTCTTCGATGCCGCTGATACCTTTTTTTGTGAGGGAGACGAGTTTTTCCCTATATACTCCGAATTCCTTATATATGTCTTTGAGGAGTTGGTACAGGGTCTTGCCTTGTTCGGCTGCCCATGCGGTGGCTTCTGCGAGCATGAAGCAGGAGATGATGGCGTCTTTGTCGCGTACGAAATCGCCGACGAGGAATCCGTAGCTTTCTTCTCCTCCGCAGATGAACTTCTCGTCAGGGGAGTTCAGAATCTTGTCGGCTATATATTTGAATCCTGTCAGCACCTCGTAAGTCTTGACATTGAACTTGTTGGCTATCTTTGTGAGCAGGTCGGTGGTGACGATTGTCTTAACAATAAACTCCTTACCTGTAAGTCTGCCCAGCTCGTTCCAGCGTGTCAGGATGTAGTAGGTGAGGATGCAAGCTGTCTGGTTTCCATTGAGGAGTATGAATTTGCCGTTGTCGTCTTTGACTGCTACACCAACGCGGTCGGCGTCAGGGTCTGTGGCGAGCACCACGTCGGCGTTGATGGCTTCGGCTTTGGCTATTGCCATCGTCATGGCCTCGTGTTCTTCTGGGTTAGGGGAGATGACAGTGGGGAAGTTGCCGTCGGTAACCATCTGCTCCTCAACGGTATGGAAGTTCTTGAATCCCGCCTTGTCGAATATCTTTGGCATCAGCTGTCCGCCCGTGCCGTGTATTGGTGTATAGACAAATGAAAGGTCCTTGTACTTATTAATGAGTTTCGGTGACAAGGAGAGTGACATCACCTTGTCAAGATATATCTCGTCGAATTTCTCGTCAAGCATCTCTATTAATTCCGGTTTGCTGTCGCGGTTCACCATTGAGAAGTCGGTGATTTTCTCAACCTCCGCGATGATGTTCTTGTCATGTGGAGAAACGACTTGTCCGCCGTCTTCCCAATAGACTTTGTAACCGTTGTACTCCTTAGGGTTATGTGAGGCTGTCACTACAATGCCCGATTGGCATTTCAACTCCCTGATGGCGAAGGAGAGCTCCGGGGTGGGCCGTAATGCGCTGAATAAGAACACTTTGATTCCGTTGGCAGTCATCACCTCGGCAGAGATGCGCGCGAACTCCTTGCTGTTGTTACGGCAGTCGTAGGCTATTGCAACCTGTGGCTGGGCCATGCTTGCAAACATTTTCTTGATGTAGTTAGCCAATCCCTGTGTCGCCATAGCAACGGTGTATATGTTCATCCTGTTCGTCCCCACTCCCATGATGCCGCGGAGACCGCCGGTGCCAAATTCCAATATCCTGTAGAAACTCTCAGTAAGCTCGTTGGGGTCGTTGTCGATAAGGTTTTGTACTTGTCTTCTCGTCTCTTCATCATATTGCTCTGATAACCAAGACTGTGCTTTCGCAAGTATTTCAGGTGTAACGTTTTTCATGGTAAAGATTTTAGGTTAATTAATTTCTGTTTGTTTATTGCTATTTTTTTCTATGTTGCAAATTTATATAAAAAAGTAATACCAAGCGACTCTTTAAACTGAAGAATCGGCTTTTGTTTGGTTATCTCCTCCCCGTTGACGATTTCCGTAACCGAAAACTTGATATTGTCATCGTAAATCAGATGGATGTTGAGTATGGTGGAGATGCTTTTGCTGATGTTGAACTTGAAGCCTGTCTCCCAATCCACATCGATGTTCCATCTGTTCTCTTTATTTACATCCATATAGTTGTTGTAGAAGTTCAGGGTGGAGAACACGCTGATGTTGTCTCTAAAATTCTGTTTGTATTTTATTAATACGTTGAATCCGAGCTCTCCGAGGAAGTTTTTGCCGTGAACAAGTATGCTGTCTCCGTTTATCACGTTCCAATAGCTCGCTTCCACACCAAACGCTCCTTTGTCGGCAAGGTCTTGGTCGGTGACAAAGGTTATCCTGCCTGCCGCCGGACTTGCGAAGATAGTGACGATGTCGTGTATGTTATATGTATAACCTATTGATAATGTTAGGTATGCAGGGGCAAAGAACTTTGATATTGGTATTGAGTCGTTAGGGTAGGAGTAACCGTTGGTGAACTGTGTCTTCAATGTGGCCATGGAGGTGAATGTGATGCGTTTCTTGTTGTTGTGTTTCATGGTGAGTGACAGCTCGCAACGGTCTTCGGTCTTCTCTTTCCTCTTGTCCTTGGCATAGTTCGACCTTCCGTATGCGAAGATGCCGGCGGTCTCATAGTTGAACAACGGCCTGTTGTAGTTGTATTTGAAGTTTGCGGTGAGCTTGCCGCTGGTGTTGCTCTCGCCTCCGGCCGCCCAATGCGTTATCGCTAACTGGTTCACGGTCATCCCAAGGCTGCACTCGAACTTCCTTACGATGTCCTCGTCCTTATTCTCCGCAACGTCTTCCGCCACAGGCTCTTCCCTATCAAATATTGTGTCGTACTTTATAAATGTCACCTCTTTTATTATGGTGTCGATGATAAAGGTGGTGTCTAAACGAGTGATTGTGTCGGCCTTGATGATAAACGACCGCTTGTTTTCAATGCCACTTTGCGCCAAACATCTCGCAGGAGATAATAATATTATCAGCCCGATTATTATATTTGCAAATAAGACATTGATATTCAGAAAATTATATTTTCTTTCGCAATTCATTAAAAAAATCTTTTCACTCGTTTTCCATTCGCAAAAATATAAAAATATTACTAATTTTGCAGAAAAATTTCAATGTATTCTTTAAAAATCACTACCAAAGTCACAGGAGAAGAACTATTCATGAGGAGCAAGTGGTGGGGCAACCCTGATTTGCCGGTGGGATTCCCTGTCCCGGAGGACATGAATTTCATCTGCCAGCTCCGCTGTGACGAACTCGCGTCTCTCGATGATGATGGCTTGCTGCCACATGAGGGTATGTTGTATTTCTTCGGTTGCATCGATTATTATCTCGGTAACATTGAGGCTTACTATCCTGTTGACTTCTTTTGGAATAACGACGATATTCGAGTTTATTATGTAAAGGATATAAAAAATCAGGATTTCGAGCAGGTGGTCTTTGTTGACGACGACGACAATGCAGTTGCTTTTCGCGAGCGAGCGATAGTATTCAGTAGGGCAGAGGCCTGTTGTGACGGGAACAAGCTGTTAGGTGAGCCGTTTAATAGGGAGTGGGAAGACTGGGGCGAGCCTTGCAACGGTTGGATAGAGCTCCTTCAGGTGGATTCTGATGAAGATGACGACTTCTTGCTGAACTTTATTGACTTTGGAATGTTACATGTGATAATCGACCCCGAGGATTTGAGGAACCGCGATTTCTCTAATGTCACGGCTGTCATCTGCTCAACATGATTTGTTATGAAGAGGATTTTTCACGATTATTATGAAGACGAGGATTTCGAGATTGATATCCCTGACGACCTTTACCGGCGGGCATATTGCGATGCTGATAAGGACGCTCTCTTTGAGGTGGCAATGATTCTGATAAATGACAGCTCGAACGGATTGTCATTCCCCGCAATCCTTGACATTATCTATGAGGCGTGGGACGATGGCGATGGCAGCGAGGCGGCGGGAGAATGGCTGAAGGAGTGTGCTGACGACGACGGCCGTTTTGACGCGTGGTCTTAATTAGATTTCTTGTGTCCGACAAACGTACTAAGAGACTTATACGTATTGATTGTGATAGGGGATAAGCATCTTTCTGTAAGATTTGATTGTATATTACGACAACCTTGGACAACACTTTTTGATTAGATTCAGAATATTGTCTTTGTTGTCAATGTTGTTGTTTTTATGACGACAACGAGGGACAACACTTTTTGATGTTGTCCGAAACGTATAGAAGGGAAACAGATATGATAATTAGGAGCGGTGATAAGAATCCCGCTCCTAACCGTCTGTCCCCGTCCGGACTTATATCCCCGTCTCCGACCTATACCTTGCAGCCGAACTCTACCGTCTCTCCCGACTTGGTGGTCAGCACCTTGTCCCTGTCTAAAGGCTTCGTGCAGAAGAACCAGTCATGGCATTTGACGTCCTTGTTTGAGCTCTCCATCCTCTCTTTCGCGGTGCGGCATGACGATGGCGCCGGAATGATGACGTCATCGCCGGGGAACCAGTTCGCGGGCAGGGCGACATTGTATTTATCTATTGTCTGAAGCCCTATCAGCACCCTCTTTATCTCCCGGAAGTTCCTACCTAAGGCAAGCGGGTAATACATTATCGTCCTGACGACGTTGTCGGGGTCGATAAAGAACACGGCTCTTACGGTGGCGGTGCTGCTCTCGTGCTCTTGTAGCATGCCGTATCTCCTCGCTACCTCCATGTTGAGGTCGGCAATGACGGGGAACCTGACCTGCACGTTCTTGAGCCCTTCCCAGTCTATCTTCTCGTAAATGGTCCTTAGCCATGCGATATGGGAGTGGACCCCGTCAACGGACAACCCTATCAGTTGACAGTTCAGGATGTCGAAGTCGCGCTGCATGC
>SAMEA3663112__coassemble_445_pt1 | contig 8750 bp, 7 predicted proteins | sample SAMEA3663112__metabat2_low_PE_007 | metagenome-assembled genome bin SAMEA3663112 (sample SAMEA3663112) | pig gut metagenome | biome: pig gut; feature: pig-associated habitat; material: faeces | place: Denmark | collected 2012
TTCTGTATAACGGTTTTCAAGACCGCCGCGATCGACCGCTCTGCCATATCTCCGCTGCAAAAATACAAAAGTTTTCAAAGCGACAAACTTTTTTTTCATTTTTTTTATTTACCTCCTTTTCTAATGAAAAAAATAACCTATCTTTGTATCCCAATTATGAAAAGAGCGTTAAAAAATACTAACATAATAACATTGATTCTCATAGCATTGTCTTTCAACTGCTGTAAGAACGCCTCGTCACGCTCCGAAATACTCGACTTCCAGTTTTCATACACCAACAGACAGGATTATATTGAAAAATACGTTTCATTGGCCGATAATGTTGACTTATCTCACGCCAAAGACCCTGATTTATTGGAAAAAATATCGCAGATTTACTACTTAAACGGAAGAGAATTGTATAATAAAAAGGACTATATTGAAGCTGCAAACACTCTCACAAAATCATATCTCGCAAAAAAATTGTCCATCACCTATAGTAAAAACATAAGCAACGATGACTTCCACTTCCTCGGACAGGTGTCGGACGCCCTTGGAAACATCTATAACGACTTCAACAGCCTGAAAGCCGCCTCATTCTTCTATAACGACGCACTCGAAAAATTCACCAATGCTCAACGGCAACACGAGGTTATTGACATGCTACTTAAAATCGGCGACTTATACGAGCACAACCACATCTCTAATATCGCTCTGCTGAATTACGAGACTGCCGAGGGTAAGAGAAACCTGACAGAAGAACAACTCAACACCATTCTGATTAAGAAAGGCGTCTCCCTTTACCATATTCAAGATAACGCTACTGCCGACTCTATTTTCAACGCCGTATCGTCAAAGCCAAAAAACTCCATTGATTATCAATATTTTGCCTCATGCTATTTCTATAACCACAACGACTATCCAAAAGCAATAGACAACCTCCTCCCCTGCTTCAACGACGGTTCTCCCAACATGAAGCTGAAAGCAGCAGAGAAATTAGCGGAAATATTCTTCCTGATAGGTGAACGTGAGAAGGAATTCGAATTTGCTCAATATCAAGCGAGAGTCCTCTCTTCTGAAGCAAGGCTCACACCTGTCAGACTTCAACTCGAATCATTTTTCGACTCTTTTTCAAATAACTTAATGGTAACGGCAAAACCAAACGACACTCCTCTAATAACAGCAGTCATCGCCGCCCTATTATTAATAATAGTACTAATTCTTATTCTATATTTTAGGAAAAAGAAAAAAGACACTCGGACACAATCAGAGACGGCTTCATTATCAGAGGCTCCATCTGAACCAGACGGCGCCACGACAGAGTCTCCTTCGCCAACAGAGACTCCAACCCATAGCATTTCCCGAACCATCGACAGCGCATCAAGGTCACCCATGGACATTGAGATTTCTGACGAAAATATTATCGAACACCGCTCGTTCGATGAAGACTACAAGGCTTTCTCCAACAGCAAACCATTTTTAGAGATTAAAAATTCCATCGAAGGAAAAGAATTCTTTATCAAAACAGTGGGCGACTACCCAGAATTAGCGCTGTCAAAAACAAAACTGATACAGCTGACTACCACTTTCAACAGCTGTTTCCCCAACCTTACTCACATCATCTTATCACAATATCCTGAGCTTACCTCCTCAGATATTCGATTCATCATCTTCAGCCTGATGCAATTCAGCGACCTCGAAATAGCCGTTCTCCTCAAACAAACGTATAGTTCGGCCAACAAACGCGCCAACAAAGTAAGAGGAATATTGAAAACCGACGAGCCACTTTACACATTCATTCCTTCTTTTTTACGCTCAATCAAGTATTAATTCAATAATCACAACTATTTTTATTACAATAGGTTACAAAGATTTTGTCGATACGATTCCATAAAAATAGAAATAATATTACTTGACATGGCTGAGTATTCATTTTACTTTTGCATCACAAAATCAGAAAAAATGAAAAGAATTTTTACAGTTTTATTGTTAAGCATTATTGCAACATTTGCGAATGCCAAAGACGTCAAGATTTTAAACTCCTATATTTCATACGCTGCGTTCAACGTCACGGGTGAAAAGCCGTCACAATATATAGAGACATACATAACCTTTGATAAAAGCAGCCTTACATACACAAAAAACACAGAAAACAAGTTCAACGCAACAATCAACGTCACAATATTATTTAAACAAGGTGAAACGATAAAGAACTTCGGCAAGTATAGCATCGACAGCCCAATAGAGAACGACACTGCAAATATCGGAGGTTTCTTCATGGACATTCAGCGCTACTCGCTTCCTAACGGGACATACACCATGGAAATTGTATTAGAAGATGCCAACAATAAGACTGACAAGCCTTTTAAGGTTGAAGACCAGATAATAGTTGACTTTCCTGAAGGCTTCTGTATTTCAAGCATCATTGGACTCGAAAGCTACTCAAAGAGCGACAAGGTGAGCAACAGCACCAAAAACGGATACGAACTTATTCCAATGATAATGCCTTTCTATCCTGAGACGACAAACAAGCTGTCATTCTATGCAGAGATATATAACTCGAACAAGCAGCTTGGTTCTGACGAGAAATACTTGTTAAACACATACATCTGCGCCTTTGAAAATGGTTCAAAATTAAACAACTATTACTTCACAAAAAGAATGAACACCAAAGACACAGAAGTGATTATCAACAATATAGATATCACAAACCTTCCTTCTGGGAATTATTACCTCGTTCTTGAGGCGCGTAACAGAAACAATGATGTAATCGGGCTAAACAGATATTTCTTCCAAAGGAGTAATCCAAACTACATCATCGACCCATCAACGCTCTCATCAATTGACACCGAGAAAGTTTTCAGCGGGCAGATTTCAAACATCGACTCCATACGCCGATATATCAAAACCCTCGCCCCTATCTCCACTCAGGTTGAAAGGGAGTATTCGGCAGAGCTTATCAAGACTGAAGATCTAAAGATGATGCAGCAATACTTTTTCACCTTCTGGGCAAGCAGGAATAGCATAGAGCCCCGCAAAGCATGGGAAGATTACTACGCTCAGGTTCAAAGAGTTAACTCTTCATTCAAATCTCTTAACAACGAGGGTTACGCTACCGACAGAGGCAGAGTGTTCCTCAAATACGGTGCTCCTGACAGGATAGTCCAAAGCTATAACGAGCCCGGAGCCTACCCATACGAGATATGGCATTACTACACCTTAGGCTCTCAAAGGAACAAGAAGTTCGTCTTCATGACACTTGACATAGCTACAAACGACTTCCAACTCATTCATTCCGACGCCGTCGGGGAACTCAGCAACTTCAGATGGACAACAGAGATTTATAAGAGGACTTACGGAACATACTATGATTACGGCGTTGACCAATATGCAATGCCTGACTCATACGGAGACCACGCAAAGGATTACTACGATAATCCACGATAACACTAAGAGTAATTTTTTACATACCATATACCACACATACTTTGTATTGACATGGGGCAGGGAATTATCCAGCCTCATGTCTCTTTTTATGCGCTCATGACTTCTAAATCCTGTAACAAAATACTGCAACAAGATGAATCTCACCACCATATTTCTATCTACCGCACAGCTTACAACATTTGATTTTCACCGGGCAGATATGAACAACACTCTATCCGTAAATACATTGTCAACAACAAGGAACATGGCGATTATTAAGAATGGGCGGATAATAAATCCCCCAACTATTTTATTAAACATTTTGCAGAGAATAGCCGTTTTCATTGAAAATATTGTTATTTTTGCACTATGAAAAAAGTCGCGGTAGTCATATTAAATTACAACGGGAAGGATTTTCTGAGCAAATTCCTGCCGATAGTAATACAATATAGCAACGAGGCGGAAGTAATAGTAGCCGACAATGCCTCAACAGATGACTCCGTAGCATTCATGAAGGCAAATTTCCCTGATATTAGACTGATAATCAATAACAAAAATGGAGGTTTCGCCACTGGATACAATATTGCATTACGTCAAGTTGAAGCCGAGTATTACTGTCTGTTAAATTCCGACATCGAGGTTACTCCTTATTGGATTGAGCCGGTCATCAAGCTGATGGATAGTGACAGGACTATTGCTGCATGCCAGCCGAAGATACTGTCATATTATGACAAGGAGCGTTTTGAGTACGCGGGTGCCGGAGGGGGATACATCGACAAATACGGGTATCCGTTTTGCAGGGGAAGGGTTTTCCAACATCTTGAGAAGGATGAAGGTCAATACGACGACACAAAGGAAGTATTTTGGGCTACAGGGGCATGCATGTTTGTAAGGTCAGATATATACCATAAATCAGGAGGTCTTGATGACAGTTTCTTTGCCCACATGGAGGAGATTGACTTTTGCTGGAGGGTAAAAAACGAGGGTTACAAAGTGATGTTCTGTCCCGAATCAAAAGTATATCATATTGGTGGCGGCACACTGCCTAAAAACTCAGCCAGAAAGACATATCTGAACTTCAGGAACAACCTTTCACTTCTGATGAAAAACCTTCCCAAAGGCTCAGTATTCCCCATCATCGCATACAGGATTCTTCTTGATTGGATAGCGGCATTTAAGTTCCTTGCAGAAGGCAGCCTCGCTGATTTCTGGGCGGTTATCAGGGCACATTTAAGCTTCTACAGGCATCTGCCTTCATTAAAAAAGAAAAGAGACGCATCGCAACACAAACACGTTTCTCAAATATACCAGCGCAATATAGTATTCAAACATTTCCTTGAGAAGAAGCGGCTGTTCACCGAGCTTGACGAGAAAGACTTCTCTTAATCAGCAACTTACATTCCTATAAGAAAAGAAACGGCTTCGGGGTACCCTTCCAGTCCGTGCCCAACTATTGAGCACACGGAAGCCTCAGCAGTAAAAGAGTGATGGCGATAGGGCTCTCTCTCGAATATGTTAGAGATATGCACTTCCACCACCGGGATATTTATCGCCCTGACAGTGTCAGCAAGTGCGATAGATGTATGGGAATAGCCTCCGGGGTTGAAGACTATTCCATCATATACACCTATTGACTCTTGAAGTTTATCAATCAACACGCCCTCATGATTCGACTGAAACACATCAATAACATGCTCTGGGAAACGCTCACATACCGATGCGAGGTATTCATCAATAGGCATATTGCCATATATTGAAGGCTCGCGTTTGCCTATGAGGTTGATATTGGGGCCGTTAAGAATAAGTATTCTCATTATCAGTTATTATCCTTTACAAAAAAACGAATAATTTCGCCAACGATAAGGACAGGGCTTGTACCAACAAAGCATATCAGCCAGTCGCGCCAGCACAGAGGCTCAACCGAGAACATCTCGCCTCCAAATGTTACGATAAGGACCTGACCGATTAGAATGATTATCAGGGCGAGTTCGAAACCACCAACATTCTTTCCAAAGTCACGGAACACCGACATACCCGTATGGAATGCCTTAGCGTTGAAGAGGTTCCAGAATTGAAGGAACACAAATATCGTGAACGTGAGGGAATGTTCATAGGCGGTATAGCGCACATTATCCATCACATTGAAGTTAAAAAAGTTGACGAGATAATCATGGAAAGAGAACGACAATAAAGACTGCACATCAGCATGTTTAAAATACTGAACGAAGCCGAGCATTAAAATAACGAACAAAGAGCCAACGATAAAGATAGAGTAAATCATTGGTTTTGTGAGAATATGTGCATCTTTTGAGCGAGGTTTCTCTTTCATGACGCTTTCGGATGGCGGCAGTGAAGCCAAGGCGAGGGCGGCGAAAGTATCCATAATAAGGTTCACCCACAACATTTGTGTAACGGTAAGGACCATATCCGTACCGAGCAGGGCACCGAACATCACGAGCAGGCAAGCGGCGACGTTAATAGTCATCTGGAAGAGGATAAAACGTTGGATGTTGAGATAAAGCGACCTACCCCACATCACGGCGCGTGCAATACTCTTAAACGAGTTGTCGAGAATAGTGATGTCGGAGGCTTCTTTTGCCACTGTTGTGCCGTCACCCATAGAGAGGCCGACTTGGGCGGCTTTCAATGCAGGTGCGTCATTAGTGCCGTCACCTGTTACTGCCACCACTTCGCCGTTCGACTGTTGGAGGCGAACAAGACGTTCCTTATCCATAGGACGTGCACGCGACATAATCTTAATCATAGGGATACGTCTTTTAGCCTCTTCATCAGAGAGGGCTTCAAAATCCTTTCCGGAGATATGGTTGAAGTCACGCTGGTCGGTATCTTTCCAAAGTCCAAGCTGGCGGCCAATCTCTATTGCAGTGCCGGGAGTGTCACCGGTAACTATTTTCACATCAATGCCAGCCTTCATACATTTTGCCACAGCATCTGCGACATCAGGACGAATAGGGTCAGCGATAGCCACGATAGCGAGAAGAACAAGGTTTTCTGCCACGAGGTTGTCGGTGGCGGTGTCGAACGACTGTTCATTCGGGTCACCGACCTTATATGCAAAAGCGAGGGTTCGCATCGCCTTGTTCTGGTAAGATGACAATTGACTTTCAATAGTAGAGCGATACGGCTCAATATCAACCTCACCTTGTTCCGTAACAAGTTTATTGCAGTGCTGAAGTATTATCTCAGGAGCACCCTTAACGTAGAACATCGGTTTATTAAAGGTAGGAGACTCAACGACAGTTGCCATAAACTTATATTTAGTAGAGAAAGGCACCTGTTGGTAAAGTTTGAGGTCGTCTCTATATTGTAGATAGTTCACATTCTGACTATGAAGCCAGAGGAGAAGAGCTCCTTCTGTAGGATTACCAATAACCTTAGGTTTATTTGCATCTGACAAATCGAGGAAGGCTGTAGTATTTATTGCTATACTCTCAACAAACAGTTTAGATACATTCCCATTATCCAACACTTTCTTTGGCAGGGCGAAAGAAGAGATATCATTGACACTCATTTGGTTTTGAGTAAGAGTACCTGTCTTATCGGTACAGATAACCGTTGTTGCTCCCATTGTCTCGCAGGCGTGCATTTTACGAACGAGGTTATTAGCAGTAAGCATACGGCGCATACTCATTGCGAGACTAAGTGTCACGCTCATAGGTAGTCCTTCTGGCACTGCCACCACTATGATGGTGACGGCAATCATCAGGGTGTTCAAGGAGTAAGTAGCAAGCCCCATCCATTCAATGCCATCGTTTATCTTGTCAACAAATAGGAAGTACATGACGAAACGAGCGATGAGAATGATTGATGCGACGATATAACTCGCCACTGTGACAATATTGCCAAGCTTATCAAGTTGTTGGTTTAATGGAGTTTTAATATTGTTATCTATCTGGGAGCCTTTATACACCTTGCCCCATTCGGTGGCGTCACCGACTTTTTCGACACGCATCACGCCGTGTCCGTCGATTACTTTGCTACCGCGCATGACGCAGTTAGAAGGGTAAGTCGCCTCACTGTTAAACTCAGCCTCATCAGTGGTCTTCCTTGCCATAGGCTCGCCGGTAAGGTCCGACTCATTCACTTGGAGTTCGAATGCATCGAGCAGTACTCCGTCAGCAGGTATCTCATCGCCGGTCTCAACAACGACAATATCGCCAACCACAATATCTTTACGTTCAACAAGGGTGACATTCCCGTCACGTATCACTTTGACCATCTCCTCATCATTAGCCTGATTTAGGATATCAAATTTCTTATTCGCGCTAACCTCAAAGGCGAATCCGACGCATGTAGCCAACAAAATAGCCACAAGTATGCCGAGAGGTTCAAACAGAACGCTCGCTCCTTCCTGTCCGGTAAAATACTGATATGCAGCGACTCCGATAGACAAAAGCAGCGCTATTAGAAGAATCCTGATGATAGGGTCGTTGAACTTGCAAACAAACTGATGGAATAACGATTCCTTACGCGGTGGCGTAAGAATATTTAAGCCGTGCTTGGCACGGCTTTCAATAACTTGTTCAGAATTAAGACCTTGATATTTCATTATTGAATATTTTTATATTCCTCAAGAGCCTTATAGAAATCGTCTTTATATTGCTCTTGAGCAAAATCAATTTTAATAGTCTCATCTGCTGCCATTGATTTTACAACCTCGTCATAGACAGTCTTTACAGGAAGCTGTACGCACACCCATACATTCTGAGCACCGGCTTTTGATGTGCTTGGTGTTGTTCCCCAGCATTTTACAGGAGCACCTTTAAGTTTTCCCTTGATGACATTAATAGACTGTATTGTTTGTTTGGCAATTGATTGAACTTCTGTTCCAGACCTATGTTTCTGACTGAAGTTATCGACAGACCTTGTAACAACGCTCTCAATCATAGCCTGGATTTCGTCACGAGCAGCCTGTGCCGCAAAAATCCTTGCGTCTTGAAGGTCATAATCCGATTCTGCTACTGCCTGACCAAGATATGCGAAGAAATCGCCCTCTGTACATTCTGGACATGGTAACGCCATAGGCTGAGATGCAGGAGTATTATTTACAACAGCCTTACTTGAACCACATGACATTGCTATTATTGAAAGCAATGCAACACTAAGAAATAGACTAATTCTTTTCATGATAATAGTTTTAAGATATTAATTATTTTAATTTAAATGAAACTTGCTTCTTGACAAATTTTGTACCAAATTTAAACCTTAAATCAATAAAATTATCGTCTTGAGCATAACAATAATCAGAATTATATTCAATGACAATATTATCGCCTGAAAGTCTCGTACTGAATTGGTTAGCACAGTTTGACGAGAGGCGGGGC